>Ga0114972_10000120_pt1 | contig 53207 bp, 51 predicted proteins | sample M_140807_EF_Meta_FD_87354 | JGI IMG/M metagenome (GOLD analysis project Ga0114972, IMG submission 87354) | Freshwater microbial communities from Lake Montjoie, Canada to study carbon cycling - M_140807_EF_MetaG | ecosystem: Environmental > Aquatic > Freshwater > Lake | place: Lake Montjoie... | reverse complement strand
GCCGGGGACGCTGAGGCTGGGGACGATTTTATAGCTGAACCGGTTGTATGCTCGGCACCACCTTCTACCTTGGATGGGCCAGGAGTCGGAGGTTCCAATCCCTCGCCTGCGGCCTCCAAAATCTTCTCAGCTTGTCGATATATTGCTAGATCTGCTTCAGCTTCGTCTGGGCCGTACTCTTTGTTTAGAACGCCAGCGAGGGTCTTACGGCGCCGATTATCGAGCGCAGTTATTAACCAGTTGAGCAGGACTAGTACCTCTTGCACCGTCGAAACGCTCGCGGTTGGTCGCGGAGGTGTTTTGACTGCAGACGCATCCGCGTTCAGATTAGCGCCCCGTAACAATCCTCCCCTCGAAGGTCCTTCCAATCCTGCCATCAATCCCCCTAAATCCGTGATTAGCAACCGTCGAAAGCCCCTACCTAACATTATGAGCCTTTTAGGCAGTCACGCCACCTAGTATTAAAGGTAACACACTGTGCTCGGGGCATCCACGGTCAAGGAGCATCTCGAGAGCACTTTCCGGCAGCTTTTTCTCCTGTTTGACCACAGCTTATAGCCTTCAATTAATGACCTTCACGCTGAACTGGGCTATCATCCGCCCGACCTGCACCGAAAATGGAGCGATTTTAATCAAGGTAACCTCTTTGCTCACTCATGTAGTGGTTGAGGAGAGTTGCTCAGTTCGCCTACTTTCGATGTAAACCTGAAAGGATTCTGAGAATTTTTTCAGGAAAAAACTTAGCTTTATTTCTTATTTTCACCGCAAAAGGCTCTTTTAGCCTGCGAGGACGACACGTGGTTGCCCATCCAGACTTCTCAATAGAAACCCTTGGCCGTTGCCATATCCCTTCCCCTCTCATCGCATTTCGCGATCAGCAGGGCCGCGCAGTTCCCTTTGTGCAGGATAGCGACCGGATTCTCGTCAGTCACCATCTCTCTGAAGTCCGGAGGACTATCGAGCAACACGGCACGATCCCCTCGATGGAGCTGGCGGGTCCACGCCGTGATATCTTTTTTGAACCCTCAATAACGACGATAGGGGTCCTTACATGTGGAGGTCTCTGTCCCGGGCTGAACAATGTGATTCGCAGCATCGTAATGGCGGCGACGCATCACTACAAGGTTCATCGCATTTACGGATTCCAGTATGGATTCTCGGGGCTTGTCGATGATGATCTGCGGGTGCGGCTCGCGCCAGATCTGGTTTCTGAGATACATCTACGTGGCGGTTCGATTCTTGCCTCATCGCGAGGCGAGCAGGACCCGGCATTGATGGTTGATCATCTCGAGAATCTTGGCGTAAATATTTTATTTGTTATCGGAGGTGACGGGTCGATGCGGGGCGCGCTCGCACTCATCGCGGAGATTAAGCGACGCGGTCTAAAAATCGCGGTGATCGGTATTCCCAAAACTATAGACAATGATCTGCGGTATATAGATGTAAGCTTTGGGTATACCTCCGCATACAGTGAGGCGGTAAAGGCGATTGAGTGCGCCCACCGAGAAGCGCAGGGAGCTGCAAACGGTATTGGGCTTGTTAAGCTGATGGGTCGTCATTCCGGGTTTATAACCTGCGCTGCCACTCTCGCTGCGGGCTCCGTTAATTACGCACTTATTCCGGAGAACTCTTTTAAGCTTGAGGGCGAACGGGGATTCCTTGCGACCCTTAAGCGGCGGCTCGCTCACCGAAACCATGCGGTGATTGTCGTAGCAGAGGGAGCAGGTCAGGACCTTTTTGAAAGCAATCACGGGGAAACGGATGCATCGGGCAATCAACGGCTCCACGATATTGGCACCTTTCTCTCAAAAAAGATCAAGGACTACTTCAAAGCAGAAAAGATCGAGATCAACCTCAAATATATCGATCCATCGTACATAATTCGAAGCATTCCCGCCTGTCCAGCGGATGCGGTTTTCTGCGCAAATCTTGGCCTTAACGCGGTTCACGCCGGAATGAGTGGAAAAACAGGATTGCTCATCGGTCAATGGCACAACCGTCTTGTTCACATTCCTATCTTTCAGGCTATTGCGGAACGCAACTGTGTTGATACGACCGGCCCACTCTGGTTGAGTGTTCTTGAATCGACCGGACAACCGCTCTCTTTTGATTCTGATTAAGCGGGCATCATATGGACCAAACTTTGGTGGGACTCGATCAACCATGCGCCTGCTACAAAGATCACAGGCTACGGTTGATCGAGAGAAACCTCCTTAACGGGGATATGCCGTTAGGTGAGAGGGGTGCGGCGCTGTACCCCTCTGTTCATTTGAGTACCTACTCAATTAGAGCGGTGTCTGCTCCAACCGCGCAAGCCGATCGCTAATTGGTGGGTGGGTCCGAAATAGCGAGAGCCATCCGCCCTGGGGTGAGGATATCTTCATCGATGCTAACGCCGGTTGGGGCTGGGCAGGAACCTCAAAAACCCGTCCCAATCGCTCGAGAGCACCACTCATCTTATCTTTCGTCACTGAAAGTCGAGCACTGCCAATATCTGCACGATATTCTCGTTGCCGCGAGTACCAGCAGACTACGATGCTTCCGAGAAAAGTGAGTAAATTAAATGCGATCAATGATACAATAGAAAAAATGGTCGGATTGATGTCGCCCTCCTCATCCCTAGAGCTCATCGCCTGCGATACCGCATACGCTATGATTCGGGAAACAAAGAGAGCGAAGGCGTTTACTACACCCTGTAAGAGGGTCATCGTCACCATGTCGCCGTTCTGAATGTGTGCGATTTCGTGACCAATCACTCCCTCAATTTCATCTCGATTCATCTGCTGCAATAAACCGCGTGATACCGCAACAAGCGAGCGCGATTTAGTTGGTCCGGTCGCAAACGCATTGACCTCGGGGCTATCGTATACACCGACTTCAGGCATTGCTGGCAGCTTTGCACGACGAGCAAGATCGTGAACCATCTGTACTAACCACGAGAACTCTCCCGGATTTCGAGGATCTACGACCGAGACTCCTTGCATCCACTTTGCCATCTGCCGAGACATAGCAAGAGAGATGAATGCTCCAACAAACCCATAAACCAATGAAAAGGCAGCCAGTGCTCCAAGATCTAACCCAGATCTCGTCAGATAAGGTTGAATGCCCAAAAAATAAACGATCAGCGAAATGGTGAGCATGACCAAAATATTGGTCAATACAAACAAAAAAATTCTCTTTACCATACAGCCCTTACGCTCCTTTAGCCTCTAAGACAAGTGTTAGGCCCGCTTGATATCGGATGATAGTATCGTTCGTGTCCGAGCCTCCGTACACGTGGTCTCTAAATCTCAATCCGATTCGGGATAATTGTAACCTGTATCTATTTCAAGGGGAAACGTTAGTTAAATGACCATCGGACGATGATAAATACTGTTTTTGAGCCGAACTGAAACCTCTAGTCTTCTATTTGCATCATGATTAAGGGTCTAGTCCCGAGCCGTTCATATTCGTCACATTTCCTAAGAGTCGTGTTATTAACGCAAAAAAGCGCCATATATTTGCAGCTTTTGGGATCCTTACCCTCTCCCTTGCGATCGGATACCGAGCGTGGTGTACGGTATCAGGAAGCTATCGAGACCAGGTGGTCTTGAGCGGTGTTTTATCGTCGACCCCTCAGTCGTTTCGGATAACTGCGGGTGGGCAGTGTGTCGGGGTGCTTGCAACGAGCAACGGTCCAGAAAATGAAAAAAATCAGGACCCGACTTTTTGGGGTGGTGGACATATCAATCTGAAGTGGAACGGCCGCATCGTAACAATTGGTGGCCACTATCGGCTGATGGCAGACTTCATGAACCGACTATCGGTTGTTTCAGCCACAATTAGTGGGCTCTCTAATTCCGCTCAACTTACCCTTATGGGCTCAGACAAATATCAGGGAACTCTGAGCATCTCCACGAACGGAGCTTCTCAGAGTGCTGAACCACCCCGATCTATTCCGTTGGTGCTGCCCGGTCCTCTTACAATCAGCCGCCAATCGGACGGCACCTTTGATATTCTTGCCCCGATCCGTTCGTTCCAAAACAAAACTCACGCTCCTTTTCGCTCAATCGTCTCGTTTGAGAGGGGAAGCTGTGACCCAAATGGAGCTCTCGATCTATCCAAGATTCTACAACAGCTATCGGCTGACTATGGCAAAATGCAATTTCCATTAACGATACCGATGCAATGATTCAACCGCTGATACTTCTTTATCCATCATGGTGTCGCGCTCGTAGAATGTTCTCTTCGGGTGAGAGCTCGCGCTCGGATCAACTCCGGTATTTGACGCTCGCTATAAGCTTAGCTGTTCTTCTTTGTGGGGTTTATCGGGGAGTAGGATGGTTTCTGGTGGAGATGGGTAGTTCTCCATTTCTCTCTACACTTCTTCCGGATGTAATTCTCGACCTTTTTCTCCTATCAACCGGGAGTATTAGCTTTATTTCAAATCTTGCCACAACGCTCGGCATTCTTTTTTTTGCAGATGATCTTGAGTTGATTCTTGCATCACCTCTCTCAGCTCCCCGCTTTTTGCTTGGCCGCTTCGGAAGAGTTTGGCTTCTCTGCTCATGGATGCCCCTTATCTTTGCTATTCCTGTTATCTCTGCAATTGGTATTCATTATAACGCTCCACCTCTATTTTATATCTCAGCAGCTGTCCTGATTCCGGCAACTCTTCTACTGCCGACAATTCTCGCCGCGCTAATAGCGATACCGCTTGCTCACTCACTCCCCCGACTTGCACTCAAAGGAACACGGGTGCTGTTGATTGGTTGTGGTGTGATACTTGTTGCTTTGGTGATGTACATTCTCCCAACAGTTCTAAATGAGGCAAGCTCAACCGATCGGATAGTGCGACTATTTTATTATCTTACCCTCCCAGACAACCGATTTCTCCCTATTCGGTGGGTCTCTACAATACTCTCTGCATTGGCCACCAATACTCCCGCGCCGTTAGCCGCATACGCACTGCTTTTTGGGTCGCTCATCGGTGTTGGTATTTCATTAACGTTTTTGCTCTACGCGTCGCTGTATCCGCAAACCTATGCTCTCAATAAAACAGCCTCGCACGCTTCAGAAACTACATTTTCGATCGCCAAAATTGTGGAGCGTTTGATGCGGCGAAAATCAGCCCAATCTCGGGCAGTAATTACCGCAGAACTTGGCTACCTCATCCGAGACTGGACATCACTTTTTGAAATTGGCCTACTTGTGATTCTCGGTTCGATATATCTCTCTACGATGCGGATTTCATCATTTACTGGAACATTAGCAGGCCCAGAGCAGGTAAAATGGACTCAGATTTTGTTCTCCCTAAATATAATGCTTGCGACTTTTTTTGGACTTGCTTGCGCGACACGACTTATTTTCCCGAGCATATCTAGGGATGGAAGGTCGGCTTGGATGCTTTACACGAGCCCGATAACTATTGAACAGATCGTTCAGACGAAATACCGTCTATGGTCGCGCTTTCTTGCTCTGATGGTCGCTGTTTTCCTCGGAGTAAGCACCTACCTTACGATCGGTTCAATTCCGATTACTCTTCTTTGCTGCCTTTTTGGGGCGATAGTTGCTCATGGTACTGCGGCAATTGCTATTGGGGTTGGGGGAGAATACGCTAACTTTAGCTGGGAACACCTTACGCAGCTCTCGGGAAGTCTCGGTAGCCTACTTTGTATGATCATTAATCTGCTTTACGCAGGTGCCTGCGGCGCAATGTTTTTGTCCTGTATTTTGTTGCCCCGATTAAAACCAAGTCTCTCGACACCTGTTGCCTCCTCTCTCGCCATCATCGTTGGCTTCTTTGCAATTTTCGCTCTTACCAGCGCTATAACGCGGCTCGCGCTGAGGCGAGCGGTGACATTTTTAGGCCAAGATCTGCGGTAGGGGCGATCAATCATCCCGACTTAAAAACCGATCGATGGACCCTCAATAGTAATTGGCCAGAGTAGCCGAGCATCTCTCTTTGTGGTAGGTCTCTTTCCTGAATAGGCTTACAAAGCCGAAATCCCGAACGACAATTCTGAAAGGATTTAATATGGACATGTTTCAAACGTTGAGAACTCCTCTCGGATATACCGCTGCTGGTATTGCAAGCGGTATTAAATCTTCGGGGGCTAACGATATGGCGCTATTTGTCTCGGATATTCCCGCAACCGTTGCCGCGCTCTTCACCACCAACAGAGTTGCGGCTGCTCCGGTTCAGGTATCGCGAGAACATTTGACTGAGAACGAAGGACGGTGTCGCGCAGTTGTCATATCATCAGGCAATGCGAACGCTGCTACCGGTCCTTCAGGTGTGGGGATCGCCCGTGCAATTTGTGCTGAAGTTGCCCAATCTCTCGGATGCGAAGAAAGGTCAGTGATGATTGCACAAACAGGTCTTATTGGCGTTCCGCTCAATCAGTCAGTGGTTACCGAAGGAGCTCGCTCCCTTGTAGCTCACCTCTCTCCTTTGCGGTGGGAGGACGCAGCACGAGGTATGATGACCACTGATACCCATCCGAAATGTGGCTGGCGTCAATTTGAACAAGATGGAAGGACTATTACTGTTGCTGGATTTGCAAAGGGTGTTGCGATGGCAGCACCCTCAATGGCAACGATGATTGTCACCATTTTAACCGATGCGACAGTTTCAAGCGCGACGTTGCAGTCGTGCTTGAAGAGTGCTGCTGAGAGAACGTTCCATCAGCTTAATATCGATGGATGTCGCTCGACGAACGATACTGTTTTTTGTGTTGCAAATGGTGCAGCGGGAGCGCCGTTAATTGATGATAGCTCTGAGCAGCCCCTCACGTTGCTCCGAGATGCCTTGACGGAAGTTTGTGAGGAGCTGGCGTTACAGATGGCCGGAGATGCTGAGGGTGGTACAAAGCGAATTCGGGTAGAGGTTCGTGGCGCAGTCTCTGAACACGATGCGCGTCGGGCCGCTCGCCAGATAGTTGGATCAGTACTTGTAAAGTGCGCAATCGCTGGTGAGTGCCCCTATTGGGGAAGAGTGATTGCAGAGGTTGGTGCTGCCGATATTTCGATTGATCCCGAAAATATCTCGATCCGGTTTGGTGATATAGTCCTCTGTGAAAAGAGTGTTGCTGTCCCGTTTGATGCTGAAGCAGCATCGCAGTATCTCAAAGGAAAAGAGATCTCGATTACTGTGGAGCTTCATCAAGGAGACAGCTCAGCGTATGCATTCGGAAGCGATCTCACTCCTGAGTATGTTCGGATCAATATGGATAAGTCGTAATGGTCTGCGATTAGTGTGAGAAAATAATGTTCACTGTTACGAACAATTCTTCGCTGCCATATTGGCTGCTGAAACCGTTTATTCGGGGCATCAGATCTACTGATGCTTTTTTAAGTGGCGTTGAGCTCGAATATCTTGTCGTTGATAGTTCAAGCTATGAGATGGCTCCTTACGAGGGAGAGAGGGGGATAGAGGCAATTTTAAGTTCCCTGATGATGAAAAGGGGTTGGTCTCCGGTGTATGAGGAGAGCGCTCTTATTGGTCTTAGTCGTAATGAGTCGAATATTTCTATAGAGCCAGGGGGGGCGATTGAGGTTGCAACCTCGCCGCAGAGATCGCTTGAACGGATTATCGATGAGATGAAAGAGATCACCGATGAGGTGGCGGCTGCGGTGCACGAACAGTCATTTGCACTCCTGTGCGCGGGCTATCATCCATTCGCAAGGAAAGAGGATGTATCGCTTGTTCCAAAGCGAAGATATCACATGATGTATCCGATAATGGGCCAGACCGGGACTCTCGGTCAGGACATGATGAAACTCACCGCATCGGTTCAGGTTACACTCGATTTTTCAAGCGAGAGTGATGCCTTAGAGAAATATGCTTTAGCGTGTCGTCTTGTTCCGGTGTTCATCGCGCTATCGGCAAACAGCCCTTTTCGTCAAGGAAAGCAGCAACCTTATCATTCATTTCGGTCGCACATCTGGACTGATACGGATCCACGCCGTTCCGGATTTCCCCGTGATATTCTCGATGGGCCCCGCACATTCGCTGATTATGCATCGTGGGCGCTTGATGCTCCGGTTTACTTCCTAAAAAGGGGCAATAATCTGATAGCAACCGCTGGTGAAACTTTTCGGCAGCTTCTCGCCTCCGCTGTGCCTCTTACAGAATCTGATTGGGAACTCCATCTTTCAACACTTTTTCCGTGGGTACGATTACGAAATTATTTAGAGCTGCGAGCTTTCGACATGGTTCCGCCCCCACTTCAATATGCGATCGTAGCGCTCGTGCACGGTATCTTCTACCATCGTGAAGCGTTTGCGGCAGCTCAAGAAGTCGTCGGTCAATTTGATATTTTAACCATCAACTCGCTGATCGATGAGGCTATTGGGCGAAACGATAAGGTATCGAGTAAAGAGGGCGGCACTCACCCATCGAGATCACTTCATTCTTTGTGTAGCGAGATATTATCCGTAGCTAGAGAAGGCTTATCGCCAAATCACCGCCATCTTCTTGAGCCGCTTCGCGAGCGTCTATTAAATGAGCAGGAAGTGCCAAGAGAAATTAATGACTGGGTGAAGAACAATATTTACGATCCTGTTTCGAGGTAATTTTGCGAGATATTTTTATGAATCATTATTACATTGAGAGTTGCTGTGTTTAGTTGGCTAGTTGAAAAATTATCAGAACAGATCGAGCGGCGGCGAAACTTTATTATTTATGCCGTAATCGGGGTCAGTGGAGCGACTCTTGATTTTGTTTTGTTTGAGATTTTTCTCTGGGCTGGTCTGTCGATGCAGATTGCTAATTTCATCTCTGTATCGGCGGGTATCACAAATAATTTTTTCCTTAATGCGAGATTGAATTTTCGGGTATCCGATCGGCTTCTGCGACGATTTGTTGCGTTTTACGCCGTTGGAATGGTTGGTTTAGCTTTGAGTGCAGCTATTCTTGAGTTAGGCGTCGGTTGGCTAGGGGTTTCAGCCCGAATCGCGAAGGCGTCATCTATTGTTATTGTAGTTGTAACGCAGTATTCATTAAATAAGGTGTTGGCGTTCCGTAGAGGAACTTAAGTTCGCTGATTCTCAAATAAAAGAGTACAATCAAACAAAACAGTACTATCAAACAAACGAGGACTGTCAGATGAAACATATTCCTGTATCTCGCGTACCTCTGAGTCTTGGCGTTGGTGCCGGTGTTTTCACAGCTCTATTCGCCGCTGCACTTCTTCCCTCGAATTCAAAGGCCGAAACCTCGCATCGCCCCCATATGTTGCGTCGAGCAATCTCTGTTACGGGTGAGTGCTTGGCTCGGGTTGCTCAGGATAGGGGAGCGGTGACAGTGACATCATCTGTTCTTGCAAAAACGCCGCAGGAGGCTTCATCAAAAACGATCGCGGCACACGAGGCGATTAAAAAGGAGGTCAAGGGTCTCAGTTTGCGGGATGCCTCTACTGAGACTGTTGTCTATTCAGTTTTTGAGGAGTGTTCTTATGATGGCTCGCGGCGCTCGTGCACGGGATTTCGTGCGCGGCTTGCTTCTCGTTTTGAAACATCCGAGATAGCTCGTATCGGAGAGGTAATCGGGGTTGCGTCACGGTTGGGAGCTGAGGAAGTTTCGAATTTACAGACCCTTGTTTCGCCGGAGTTGATGAAGCGAGAGCGAGAGGGTTGTCTTGAACAGGCCACTCGCAATGCGGCTTCAAAAGCGGCAAAGCTGGCGGCAGGTGCGGGAGTTTCGCTTGGTAGAGTTCGATCGATCGAGGAGGGGGTTGCTTCGGGTGAAGGGTGGCCGGTGGCGCGAGAATTTGCTCCACGAGCTCTTGCTGCGGTGGCTAATGCTGCCCCTGAAGCCTCAGTTGAAGCCAAACCTGTTGATATCTCAGTAACGGTATCGGTTGTTTATGACATCGATTGAATGACGTCAAAATTGCCCCGAAAGGCTCATTTCATGCGTTGACACAACGGGCGGTCATCCTTACCCTATGAGTAGAGAGTAGGCCGTGCGATGTGCTCTTTTTTGGACTCAGCTGATCGCGACAGATTAGTTCAAGCGCTCGGTTGAATCGACCGTCAGGAAGGGGTTAGACCGCGTCGATAGATAATTTTGGAGATCATTTGCGAAGTACTCCGAAAAATTAATCCCGAATTTTAGTTTTTTTACCCAATCAATAGTGCGAGTTCTGGTTCGATCCTTATGAATACCCCCACGCCTACCACCGCGCCGCTCCACGTAAGGGAATTTTCTGCAAAGGATGTTCAGGCTGTTTTGCGATCTTTGACGGGAGGAACCGAAAAGATCGGGCTCGCGCTTCTCAATTATTACGCACGAACTGATCTCGTTCCAACAACTGGTGAGACGGTAGTTCGCGGACGCCGCCAGTATTCGTATGCAGATTTGGTGCTCCTTTGTTGGCTATTTCAGATGAAGCGGGAGGGGTTGCCGGTTAATAGATTTCGCCAAGGTATCGATTATCTCCGCAAAAGACTGCCGCGACTCCAGAAAAATCCAGCCGACATGATGTTGCTGACTGATGGAAAACAGCTCTATTTAAAGCACCGTGTCGAGGACAAAGGGCAGATTGCCGAGGCGCTCACCGGTCGAAAGGCGGGTCAATATGTCTGGGCATACGCGATAGGCTCCCTAATTGAAGAGGTGGATCGAATTATCGCGTCTCTAAATGACAGTGGAGATATCTCCGAGGTTGCAACGAGCAAGCGAGCATCGGCAGCTTAAGGGATTCAGTTTGGAGCCGAATAGACTTTTCTAGCCAAAATCGGAAACAATGGCGTCCACTCAGTGTGGCTGCGTAGTTCTGTTGGTCGTTATTTGTGGTGGTGTTATGGCAAAATCTTCGACTCTTTTAGAGGTTGTTGCGCTGTTGCGTGAAAAAAAGGCGTGGTGGCTATTTCCGATAATTACGGTATTTCTTTTGTTGGGAGTGCTCCTTGTTGCGACCTCAGGAAGTGCGCTTTCGCCCTTCATTTACGCTCTTTTTTAGGTTCAACGGATAGCTCTGTTATCGGTAGTTGATTGGGGGCGGGTGCCTTCACCCCTGAAGAAGCGGTTGCAGTATCATCAAAAAATCCAAGAAAGACTGGGACTCTATCGATACCTTCAACGATAACTTCCTGAGTCGGTGTTGAGCTTTGAGTTGAAACGGGGCTTCGCGCAAATATCTGTGCGGAGCCTCCGCCATCAAGATTTAGAGCTTCGGTGCAGCCGATGGTAGGCGATGCGAGCAGTTCCTGAAGCGATGGCATCGTTAGGGTGAAGAGCCCTGAAGATACGCAAAAAACGATAATTTCGCCCTCTTTGTTGATACAGATTCCAGCTCGGCGTGTGCTGAAAGAGTCGCGTACTCCGGGAGTGGGCGAGCCGTTGTCGATGAGCCGCGGTCCTGCCTGAACTGCCTCCATAACCCCGAGGGGAGAAAAGGTGTCTCGATGGAGGATGTTGGGTCCTCGGCTGTCGATCTGAAAGATACCACTTAATGCTCGCCCTGAGCGGTGTGCTTTGCGTTTTAAGATACCACCTGCAACGATGGCGCCAAGGGGGGAGGCTTTTTCATCGAAAAAGTTGGCGTTAATTGTAAGCGAAGCGCCAGCGTGTCCTGCGATCTCTCGGGCGCTCAGAACAGGATATCCGAACTCTTGGGCGGTTAAGACCCGGAGACGGGGGCGCAATGGCTTCTCGGTGGGAGATGAGTTTGGGTACGGTTCGGTTGCATCGGATAATCGGGCAAAAACGATGCGGGATGGAAAGAGAGCTTCTGGATGAACGATAATTTCTCGGACGGCTACTCGCGGAGAGAGCGATTGCCAGGCATCGGTCAGGTTAAATGGTGTGGCGTTTGCGTTGGAGATGAACGGAAACAAGGTAAACGACAAAAGCGGCGCAGCAGCGAAGATGTTGAAACGGTGGAGCGATGCTTTTAATTGACAAAGGGTGGACTGTAGGCTTACACCAGACGCTCGTAAAAGATGGATAGTTCTGGCTTTCGTGGTCATTTGTTTTTATTTGTCAGATGACAAGATGTTAGCAAGCGATTGCTAATTGAGATTTTCGATGGATCTGGGTAGCTGAAACATTAGTTTGAGTGTATTTCTGTAAACCGATATTTCATCTTGACGTCCTAGATGCTAACGATCATAGATGCTATTGATCCTAAATGGTAAGGATACCTGACAGCTGCAGGGAAGCACCACCCACTTCTGTTCCTGTGTCGGCAGAGATGCTTTTTAACGAGGCTGCGAAATAAAGGTGGTCGAGGCGAGGGCCGATTCTTTCGAGGCTAAGAATTAACGTAGAAGATAGATCTGCTGCGGTGATGGCTCGCCACTCATGAAAAAGAGGCTGCCACCTGCAAACCCAATTTAGATCTTTAAGATTTGCTATGACAACAGCACCGTTCTCCTCCCGACTTTTGGCTCTTCTTCAAAGGGCAAGGCGGGCTGTTCGGATGTACGGCTCGCTCGGACGTCCCTCTAGTCATCCGGAGCAGGGTAACGAGGAGAGAGATGCACAGGCTCGCGAGTGGCGTGTCACGAATGAATTGCTCATCTCTCGGATTACGGGTCTTCTCGGTGTACGACCAGTTACTGCAATCACCTCCCGAGAGCTTGGCGGAGTAGTCCATCAATTTGAGCGAGAAGCAGTTGAACTAAGCACTCTCCTAGCGGAAGGAAATACGAGGCTAATTGGATTCGCTGAGGCGGCCGACTATATCGCTGCAGCTCGGACGGCGCGAGAGCTGGTAATTTTACAGGCTAGGTCTCAGGCGATAGCTGCGGTGATTCACGAGTTAAGCGTTTTGTTATCACCTCATGGGAATCGCGGAGTTTCGTCCGAGGTAGGAGAGGAGGCCGGAGTTGTCACTGCTCCTTCAAGAATTTCTCATTCATCTGGTGGTGCAAGACAAACCGAGCGCGATGAGCACCGTTTTATAGCGCAACGAGTGCGAGCTACGTTGGCAGGTCGAGGAGCCTCTCTTGATATTTCTGAAAGAAGCGATCTAGAGACGAAAGGGAGCGTTGATAAGGTGACCGATGAGAGTCATCCCCAGCGACTCCGAAAAGTGCTTCCGCTTCGTCCAGTACTTGATGCGCTCAAGTGATCGCGAAGTGATTGCGCATCTCTAGGGTAGCTCATTCTTTAAAAAAGACTATTCTTCTGATAGCTCCTTACACTCATCTAGCAACCACTCTAAAATCGATGATTCAAGGAGTGGTGAGAGAGTTTCGAGAATTTGGCGATTATAGCCGTTAATTTGTTGCCGTTCTTCGCTGGTGAGTAGATCTTGGGCGAGCAGTTTGCGAGAGTAGGGGACTAGGGTAAGAGGTTCAAAACCGAGAAATTCGCCGAATTCTTTTGTTGAGAGATCGGGTCGCTCGACAACGAGCTGAAGGTTTTCGATTCGAATTCCGAAGTGGCCTGCCTTATAGAAACCGGGCTCATTGCTCACGATCATACCGGGTTGGAGTGGCGTTGAGCGGCGGCCGATCGCGATGCGATGTGGTCCTTCGTGAACAGAAAGATAGCAGCCGACGCCGTGGCCGGTGCCGTGCCCATAGTTGAGGCCGCGACTCCAGAGGGGAGCGCGGGCGAGCGCATCGAGATCAGAGCCATCGGTGCCGGCGGGGAAATTTATTCGCGAGAGGGCGAGGTGTCCTTTTAGGACTAGGGTATACAGCTCTTTCTCTTCGCGAGTCGGAGCTCCGCGATGGATAGTTCTCGTGATATCGGTGGTGCCATCGAGGTAATGCCCACCGCTATCGAGCAGAAGGAGCGCACTTTCATCGATCGAAAGAGAGGATTCAGCTGTGGCCTGATAGTGAACGATTGCACCGTGCGGACCAAAGCCAGCTATCGTCGGAAAGCTCGGGCCACGGTAGTTTGTTTGTGCAGTGCGGAACGATTCGAGTTTATTTGCGAGAGAAAGCTCTGTTATTGGCTCAGCATGAGGGGTTGTTGCAAACCAGTGAAGAAGTTTAATTACGGCAACTGCATCGCGTATGTGAGCAGCGCGGATGCCATCTTGCTCAACTGGATTTTTTACCGCCTTTAGCAGAGTTATAGGCGAATGTTGCCGAATGACAGTAGCGCCGTTTGCCTCGAGTGCTTGAAGAACAGAAACATTTGTTGCGGCAGGGTCTACTATCCATGTTCCGGAATAATCTGAAAGCGAGCTCAGAAAATCTTGATAAGGGCGAACCGAGACGTTGGCTGAAGCGAGATGATTTGATACGGCGGACGATAGCGGTGAATCGGTGAGATAAAGGACCGCATCATTTGGTGTGATAATGCTGAAGGCGATCGCTAGTGGATTATATGGAATGTCAGATCCTCGGAGATTGAAGGTCCATGCAATCGCGTCCAGTCCGATAAGTGGATGGATAAAGGCGTGCTCGCCCCTTGGTAAAAGCGCTCCGAGCGATTCCCGAATGAGCTCAATCTTCTCCATGACTGAGATTCCGGCGCACGATAGCGGGTATACCTCAAGGGGAGTAGAGGGTAGCGGCGGGCGAGCCTCCCAAATTTCATCAACAAGATTGGTGGATGATAAAATAAGCGATCCATCGCACCTTTTTAGCGCTCCCTCGATTCGATCGCGATCTCGAGCAAGAATCGTCTGAGGATCGACCGCAATAATTTTCTTTGGAAACAGGTCAGCAATAACCTGCTCAAGGCTCGGCGAACCTGCAACAAGGAGGCGACACAGCGTAATCCCCGTGCCTGCCAGCTCCTCTTCAGCCTGAATAAAGTAGCGGGAATCGGTCCACAACCACGCACCATCTTGACCAACAAGAAGGTCTCCCTGTGAACCTGTAAACCCCGAAAGGAAAGTCCGCCTTTGCCAACATGTAGGCACCCACTCATTATGATGGGGATCCGCAGCGGGAATATAATAGCCATCCCATCCCCGCGCCCTTAGAGCCCGTCGCATATTATCGAGCCGTGAAAGTATCTCCGCTCGATTGGGTAAGCTTGAAGGAGTCAGAGGCAGGGAGCTTATGGTCATGAGGATTCTCCCTGATAGTGCGTGGGCGAAACTAATTAGGACGGGGGATTTACTTCTTCCGGCTCAAGTTGCCAGAGAAGGAAAAGAATTAATCTGTTTGACGCCAATCCTCCGGCCGATCTCGATGGAAGAAGTTTGCAAAATCATCGATGGAGCTGTCTCTGTCCAGAAAATCGTTCGGATCGGCAGGACCCAAATTTAGTTTATCGACAACATCAACGACAGTGGGTTTTTCTGGATCTCGGAATGCGCGCCGCTGTGCGTGTTTGAGAATATTAGCGAGAGCGGTGTCTTTTGCTGCCATTTTACCAGCAAAAAGAGCATCCTCCAGGGATACCTCTTTGCCATCTTGAATCCGTCGCGCTATTTCAAGAAATTTCTTCCGAGAGTCAAAAGATAACATGAAAACCTATCGATTTTGAGAAAAGAAAGAGAGTCTGAGCGGACTTCTCAGCCACCAGAGTTTCTGAGATCCAAGTGTTGGCCTTCATCACCAACACCCGAATCTTCCTAACGATTCTCTAACGCAACTCTTTGGATCGTCAAGGATAAAAAGAACCCCATTCAATTACCACTAACGCATATCAACTATGAACAACCAACTCCACTAACCATCCCAAAAAATCGCACCGATCTCTGCAACTCCATTATCTTGAAGCAGAACATTTTCCCCATGGTCCTGCAAAAAACTAATTCAACTCGGCAGCACGCCGATCGCATCTCGCACTCGATTAAGCACTCCATCTGCTACTACGCGCGCTCGCTCTGCACCGGTAGCAATTACGGCCCGAAGAAAGGGCTCATCGGCTCGGTAGCTGAGATATCGCTCGCGAGGAGCGGCTATCTCCCGATCGATTACCTGAAAAAGCTCATCCTTGGCGTGGCCCCAGCCGAGTCCACCTGACTGTAACCGTTGCTCAAGATCCTCCCATTCCTCCGGAGTGCCAAAAAGCTCGAAAAGCTCGCCAACGAGGGTGTTTTTCATCGATTTTGGTTCATCCAGCGGTGTCGAATCGGTTTTGATACTCATCACCTTTTTTCTTAACATTCCCGACTCGCAAAAAATAGGAATGGTATTGTCGTAGCTCTTTGACATTTTTCTCCCGTCAAGACCACGAATCGTCATAACCGACTCCTGAACGCTAGCAGTTGGAGCCTTCAAAACATCGCCAAAAACAGCATTAAAAGAACCTGCCATATCGCGCGCCATCTCTATGTGCTGCACCTGATCCTTTCCAACCGGAACAATATCAGCGTCATATAGCATTATATCAGCTGCCATCAGTACCGGGTAATAGAGTACACCGTGATTTACCTCACGACTCGCGGCGAGTGCATCTTTGTAAGCATGACCTTTTTCGAGAAAACCTACCCCCGTAACGCAGCTTAGATACCAAGCGAGCTCGGTGACTGCTGGAATTGAGGACTGCAAATAGAGGGCGTGTTTTTCATGATCCAACCCCGCTGCCACATAGGTCGCAATCACATCGTAGGTCGCCTCCTGAAGCCTTTTGGAGTCTTTGACGGTTGTCAAAGCGTGTAGATCGGCGATAAACAAAAAGAGCTCTCCCTCTGATTGACGAGCTATCGCAGGCTTTACTGCGGCAAGATAGTTGCCAATATGAAGCTGGCCCGAGGCCCGGATACCCGTTAGAATGCGAGGTGTCGATGGTCGATTCATAGAGTACTCTTTTTTGTTTGATTGGCGCGGTTTGCGATGTTACAGAAGGTGCGCTGCTTTACTCAGCAATATTTGGATAAAATGATCTGCACTGCGACTTATATGTACTGCGACTTATCTGCACTTCAAAAGTTTTGTCGTGGTGCACGATATTACCTGCACGAAGCCGCATTAGACAATAATATGGCTTGCTTCGTGTTTTAAAAATTTCAACAACACCCTTAACTTCGGGCCGTTTCTTTCCTTATATATTTCTCTCTCTCAAAGTAACGGTATAGGCGGAGGCGATACAGCCGTGTTAACCCTGAAAATGAATACATCAATAAAAGCAATTCTGCTCCGAATTACCGCTCTTTCATCCGGGCTCTTACTTTGCGCATTCACCGCTATTGGCGGTTTTTTTATTGCGCCAGAACTCCGTCGTACCGTTGCCGAGGCGGGGATTCGAGAGCTTTTTTACTCCAGATATACAGCCAAGAATGGGGATATTCTGAAGGGATTAGTATCTCAAATAACGACTCCACCGACTCTCATTGAGTGGCTTTTGGCCGATATCTTTTCATCCTCAGAGCTGTGGCCGCAAGGAGATATAGCTCATGTTTCTGATCTGCTTTTGTCTTCGCTCCTCGTTGGAGTCGACGAATCTGCGTTGCGAATAGCCGAGCGATCATTGCCCGCTTCAGAAGGCTCCCACCCATTAGAGATCTCTACATCGTGGCAACAGCAGCTATCTGTTGCAGCAACCCCTCTGCTCGAAATAGTTCGTAAGCAAAAAAAAGGAGCTGAAGAAGAAGCTCGTTTGACCGCTGAGATCGAGCCTCTTGAATCTCAGTGTGCAACGATTCGGAATGAAATGGCGCTAAATCTTGGGCTGGCGGCGGTGCGTGCGAGAAATTTATCGTGCGAATGGTATGGGTCGGGTCCTTTGCAGGGTCTGCCTAAACTCAGCGTGCTGCGACTTGAGCCGCACTCTATGCTCGACCTAATTCAGTCTCTTCGGGCCGCTGGTTCAAATCTTCCTCTTGAAACTGAAGATTCCATCGAGCGATTAAAGCGATTTTTCCCCGCATTGCAGAGGAAAATGGCAATTATCAGTCCTCGCCTTGTCAATCTTTTAGCGCAGAAGCGCGAAAATGAAGAAAATCAACGAAAGCTGACGAGTGCTCACTTTGTCCACCAAGAGCTATTTCTTGACTCACTTCTTTCAACGCTTCATTCAGTCCGCTATCAAAAGCTACAGGCACCCATTAGCCCGATATATCAAACAATCGCCGAAACATTAGTCACACTCTCTATCGGTGACGGAGTCGATTAAATACCAAACAGGTTTCTTAGAACTGGCACAAAAGGAACAGTTCTGTTGTATAAGCTACCCGTTATATTTTTGGAATATTTACCTCCATTTTGTATGTGTTTGAATATATTGAAAAATATTTCGCACAAATGAGATGCCGTCTGATTCCCATCACTAGTAAAAAAAATAACTAGATCAATTATTTTTTTTCTTGTGCACCTCTGATGATTCTCCTATTATCCCCCCACTCGGGGGTATGAGTAGTAATCAAAGCCGTTTTCTCCCTTCGATTCGCGGTCGCAAGTATGGGAATATTTTTGCGAAAAAGGGTAAAATATTCCCATATTCAAGTAACGTAGAATCGTCACGCAACCATAACCAAGTGATTCTTTTGTTTGTCTGACAAAACTTGGGGGGAGCGCGAGCCCCGGGTGGAGTAATAGCAAGAAGATTAAGGAAGTAGGAGTAATTCCCGACGTAGTGATTCGGTGAAGGCGAATCAGAGAAGGCGATTCGGAGAAGCCAGAGGGAAAGCCCTCAAAGAAGGCACAATAGTTGCAGAAGTAGTCGCAAAAATAGAGAGGCGCCTTCGGTTCTTTAGTTGGTTTGTCATCCAAACGGTTAGGCCATCTCGTCCCATCTGTTGCTCCTGACTGAAGGCCCCCTAGGTCTTTTGTAGGAAAAGCTCTAGCGAGGGACATTTCTAGACGCTCAGAAACGTTGAGAAAACGCTGGGAATATCCCGGCAGGAGTCTTGTTGTTTCTGAGTGGCTAAAAAGGGAACCTTTTTCGAGAACGAAAGGGGGGTAGACATCGAACGTTTGGCTGATGCAAGCAGGTAGGATGATGTCGGGTGCGATGTGAAAACGCGAGTAAGTCGATAAATCACGAAATATATAAACTTAAGTAAGCAGTATTTTAGGAGATTTAAATTATGAAGGGATGGTCGAATTCTGAGACTCCAAGCTCGAGCATTATGCTTCCAGAGAAACGTCTTCTTGCTGCCGTGCTCCAACGAGCAATCACTGATTTTATCTCTGGGGATCAGGATGTTCAGGAGGATTCTGCGCAGTGGCTGCTCGATGATGAGCCCTCTGGTTCGCCTCTGACCTTTGATTTCGTCTGTGAAGCACTCGATATTGATCCAGAGAGTCTTCGTCGCCAAATCATCGCGCAAAGAGATTCCCTCCCAGCCGCTGGAGTGGATTCCTCATCGAGCGCGTCTTTGTTCTAATCGTTGTTCGAAAGAGATATCAACGATTCGGTACCAAGGTAGCGCCATAAAATTGGACGAATAATCTTGGTAGCTGTGAAGGGGAGGATCAATGGCTCGTTGTCCTGAATGTGGAACCGCTATTAAGCTCCGGTCTTTCCTCCCCTTTTGCTCTGAACGGTGCCGCTGTTTCGATTTGAGTCGGTGGCTCCGCGGAGACTTCGTAATCTCCACTCCGTTTCAAGAGCAGGAGAGGTTACCTACAGATCCAGACCAACCACTCGTCAATCCAACTCGCGACCCAATCCTCGACCCAATTCTCGACGAGGCTGTCCACCAAGATAGTTCCGAAGCGGAACATTAAAAGCCCATCTCTCTGCAGTATCCCATTTTGCAGCGTCCGCTTTCTCGTTCCTCAATACAATCTTACCTCTGCAGTGCTTCCTCCCAACTTCCAGAAAATAGCTGGCTACCTTTTTTGCGGCCTAAAGCCGACATTTTTGCATCGCCTGTCGCGTAGATTAAGAATATTAAAAGGCTTACAACCTATTGCAATTATTAAGGAAACTTTCAAACTAAGAGGCCTCATAACCTGAAAAAATCGTTTGCTGTATAACCTTTTTTTTGATTGTAGTCATGAGTACTTTACCGCCTCTACTTCACAACCCAGTTGGCAGAGCTATCGGATCCGACAATCTAGTTTTGCCTGATGTAGCACCATCTGGACAAGTTACCTTTAATCCAGAGAGTCTAAACAATATTCTGGCGGAGCGACCAAATGCGCCCATCGAGGTCGGTAATCAACAGGCTAAGCTTAGTCGTATTACTCCCGGTAGTAGTGGCATGGCTGTACCTCTTTCCCGTGATGGGGGCTATGTACTGAATCTCGGATCTCGAGATGTATACCTCGATTCTGCTGGGAAATGCGTCGAGGTTCGTGATCCATCAACGGGTAAACGATTCCACCCGAGAAATATAGTAATTGCGTCACTTCTTGAGGAGCTTGCAAGCTCTGGCATTAGAGCAGGGTTGGGGGGAAACGCTGAGATACATCCAGTTTCCTTTTCAGCGGGGCCTCCTTCGAGCTCAGCTCAATTGCCAGCAATAGCAATTTTACCGCGGTCATCGAGTGCAGAGTGGTATTTGACTCCTTCCAATATGAGGCATACTCCACACGTCGCGAACAAGGGAGTCTCGGATCAAAAGATCATAAATTTTGCAAATCTGGTTGAAAAAGTTTTTCAGAGACATGATATGCCGCTCAATCGCGCCCAGATTATTGCGATTACCGCGACGGCACTTCAGGAAAATGCTCTTGAATCAGGATGGACGACGGGAGGTCTTGGAGCATTTCAACATACAAGTGTGCGAGCTGATGCTCTTCAGAGGTTTATGCCGGCATATCGACGACAGTTTGAAGGAGCCTCCAACCTTGAGGCTCAGATCGCTTTTGTTGCGCATGAAATGTTCGGTCTCCCCGAATTTTCTGGTATGAGGGGTGCGACCTATCAGCATGCGGGCGCCCCTTTTCGCAATTCGAAAAGTGTCGCTGAAGCGATGAATGCGATGAGGATCTTCGAGGGCTACGGTGATCCGGGTAATCGTTACCGCTTTGCCAGAGAGCTTGAACAGATCCTACATCAGAGGGAAAACACTCCTACGCCAGCTTTATCCGTTTAGTACTTTCTCTAAATGTCTCGATTATAAAAACGGATATCCTGAATAGCTCTTTGACTCTGAAAGGCCTTTTTTTAGGCGGTTTTTCTTCCGTTGCACAAAAAATTTGCAGCGTTTGTGGGACTATTCGTGGTCCGGAGTGCCAGTAACAATTGCTACAACCTATCTACTTCAAGCTGCTATCCTCGCCCGCATCGACACTTGAAACCGACCTGCATTTGTTAATGGATTGCCGTTAAGGATAGCCCCGTTGTAGTATGCGGGGCTGAATTTGGAAAGCTGTGCCGCGCTGGATGGGTTTCGTCACAGAAGTGTTAAGCTCTACAGGTAGTCGGCCCCGAGCAAAGCCTCCGATACCAATGCTCTTGGTGTTCGAGCATTAACTTTTTGCCTCAATTTTACTGTAATCTTAGTTGTCGTAATATTCGGACCACTTATGTCAGATTCGTCCCAAACTGCAACTCCTTCTCCCCTCAATGCCACCCTTCTAAAACGGATCGAGGTAACTCCCGAGCTCGTGATTCTTCGTGTGCAACCCGATGCAGGGGTTTGTTCATTTGAGGCGGGGCAATATGTTGCGTTAGGACTTCCGGGGAGTGCGCCTCGTCCCGCTTCGTTTCCGGCAGAGGCATCGTCCCCTGAACCCCATAAGTTAATAAAACGGGCCTATTCAGTGGGCTCTTCTCCAACTATTCGCGACTATTACGAATTTTATGTGGCGATCGTTCCTGAGGGCGCACTAACCTCTCGCCTTGCGATGCTTGCCGAGGGGGATAGACTTTTTTGTGGTCCAAAGGTAACGGGGCACTTTACCCTTGCTCCGATTCCGCCATCTGCGAACCTTATCTTCGTTGCAACGGGCACCGGACTAGCTCCTTTTACCTCGATGATGGGTATCGAGGGAACCTGGAGCGAGGGACGAAAGATTACGTTGCTCCACGGCGTTCGCCATCTTGACGATCTCGGCTATCGCGATGAGCTTGAAAAACTTGCTGAGACTCGTGGAGGATCTTTCTCATACCTCCCATTTGTCAGTCGGGCAACACCTCCGTCGGGTGGTTTTTCGGGTCATGTAACCCGATTTTTTGAAGAACGCTCCTCGGAGTACTCTCCCGATACTCACCACGTGCTCCTCTGCGGAAATCCCGCAATGATCGATTCCGTTGAGACTATTCTCGTAGGTCAAGGGTTTTCCGTGCACTCCAAAAAACAGCCCGGGAATCTTCATTTCGAGAAGTATTGGTAATACTCGGCTACCCGCTCAAAAGCTCCGCGAATCTAACTCTGAGATAAGCGCCTCGAGAGCTGGAAGTTCTGGATAGCGAGCGACGACCTTTTGCGCCTCGTGATGAGCACGTTGAGCCATCATCATTGCGGTCGAATACTCTCCGAGTCGGTGTTGGGTATCTGCATAGAGGTGCAGCATTCGCGCCGAGCGCCACCCAGAACAGCGGCAAGCCTCAAGCGCAAGCTGAGCTGCGTGCTCCGGTTGATAGCTTTCAGGGACAAGATAGGTCTGAGCAAGCAATGCCAGAGTTAGTGGATATCCCGGTCGCAGTGCGAGTGCGCGACGGAGGTGCTCCCGAGCCACATCAGTGTGCCCGAGTTCCAATAGTATCTCTGCATGAGCGAGGACAGCTTCGACCGAGTGGCGCTCGCTCGAAAGTGAAACCCCAGCGACCTCGCGAGCTCCGAGCCCTTTCTCCCCCTGATGGTACCAGTACCATCCAAGAGCTGAACGAATAAGAGGAGTGCCCTGACGCTCCTTCGCGGGGAGCTGCTGACTGAGTTCAAGCACCTCCCGAATAAGCTCTGAACAGCCTCCGGTTCTCACAAAACACCACAACGCCAATCCCACCAGCTCTGAGTCGGGCTGAAATCGCTGAGCAGCTCTGGCCGCCATGAGACCTGCCTCGTGGAAATGCCCCTGCCACATGGTGAGTTTTACTAGCCGCACGTACGGCTCTCGGTCTGCCGGATGCTGAAGTATTAGGAGCCTTAGGTGACTCTCGGCCTCAGCGAATCGCTGTACCATAAGAAGGCAGTGGGCAAGTTCGTACCGAGCAAAAGAGGCGGCGGGATGTGCCGAATGTTTCTGCAAGCCTTGCTCATAATGGATTATCGCAGACTCGTAATGACCAGCGCGGTAAAAACGAGCGGCACGTATCCAGCTAAAAATAGGGGCTGAGTGCCAAGTCTTTACAAAATCAACGGATAATTTGAAGAAATCGAACATACAACACCTCTTCGATTTGACAGTTTCACTTGTCTCGTCTCGCCCTCTTGATTGAACCTCTAAAAACGGGATGCCAAACTTACCAACCTCACACCTCATCCTCTGCCCCCTTATCTTCCCTATCGCAGATTTCGGTTCAAGATTTTTTGCAGCTCCCCGAAGATTCGCACGTTTCTAGCGCCCGATTCTTAGCACGTGCCCCCTCAACTGTCTAGAACTGTGTCTTAATTTTCGAAGATCTTTACAGCTGCTCCGTTTGGTGACTAGATCATATTTCGCAGCCTCTAAGACATCCTTGACTCGGTCGGGAGCCGCTCCGAATTGAAAAGAACGGCCTCGGTTGACCCAACTTATTATCCACGAGCGAACCATGCAGTATCCGTCTGATTCCTCATCTGAGCTTCCTACCAACTCCGCGAATATTATTGCAACGCTCTCAGCAGTCTGCGAGACCCGGACTGAATCTGACTTCAGGGAAAATTACGGACGTGACTGGCTCCGCGATTATAAGCCCGAGCCTCTCTGTATCTGTTTTCCTCGCTCGGTAGGGGAGGTGCAAGCAGTTGTGCGAATCTGCCGCGATGCGCGCCACCCGATTGTGCCTTCAGGTGGACGGACCGGTCTCGCTGGAGGTGCAACAGCAACAAGAGGGGAGGTTGTTCTTTCGCTCGAAAAAATGAACCGTATCAGCGCGGTGAACCGCCAAGAGCGTACCGTTACAGTTGAAGCGGGAGCGACTACCGAGCTAGTTCAGAGAGCTGCTGAAGAAGCGGGTCTTTTTCTTCCAATAGATTTTGCCTCGAAGGGTTCAAGTCAGATCGGCGGAAATATAGCGACTAATGCTGGTGGCGTTCGTGTTATTCGATGGGGGATGACCCGTTCTCACGTAGCAAAACTATCGGCGGTTTTAGCCGATGGCTCCGTTTTGAGGTGTGGACACGGTCTTGTTAAAGATCAGGCGGGCTATGATCTGAAACAGCTCTTTATAGGTTCCGAGGGTACACTCGGTATCATCACCGAGGCGACGCTCCGGCTTGTGACTCCGCCCCAACCAGCAGTGCGAGTTTGGGCCGGTTTAGAGCGTTTGAGTGATGCAGCTTCACTCCTTGCGTTTTGTCGTGAAAAGGGTGTCACACTCGAGCTTTTTGAGCTTGTACAGAGGGCAGCGCTTGAGCCTGTTCTTTCTTTCAAACAGAAGCGTGATCCACTTTCGCGATCATTCCCTGTGTATGTTCTCCTTGAAGCTGAGCTTCCCGCTCGCGCTGATGGTCGCGAAGTACTCGAATCAATTCTTGCTGAGGCATTTGAGCGGGAAATTGTGCAGGATATGGTAGTTGCGGAATCGCTCACACAAGCTCAGGAGCTTCTCAGTCTTCGCGAACTTATCAGTGAAACTCTCTCGTCGCACTTCACGATACATAAAAATGATGTATCCGTTGCAACAACTGACATCCCTCCGTTTCTCGACGAGCTAATTGCGCGAGCGCAGTCTCTTGAACCATCATTTACTCCTGCGGTTTTTGGACACATGGGCGATGGAAACCTACACATTAATTTCCTGAAGCCGTCTGATATCACCGACGAAGAATTTTTCTCTCGGTGTCACCACCTCGATTCAGAGCTTTTTTCATGTGTCGAGCGGTATCGTGGTAGTGTTGCTGCTGAGCACGGTGTTGGTTTATTGAAACGGGATTTTCTATCCTATACTCGCTCTCCCGAGGAGATCGCGGTAATGCGGGCGATTAAACAGGCTCTCGACCCCCTCAATATCATGAATCCTGGAAAAGTGATTCCTCCAGCCTCTTAAAGAGTATATCGGCGCTCACCGATGCATATCAGACATTTTCGTAGTGTCTTTTGCCGATAGCCCTTTTTTCGGAGGTTTAAGATCACCTTTATTTTTAGCCTTCGTGGTGCATTCTTGCACTAGCTAATCGCGCGAAAAAATCGACCCATACGATTGGTTCTGTTTGGTTGTGATTCGTTAAGGATCGCATCGTTAAAGCCGTAGTAGTAGCTATCGGCGCAGGAATGAGGTTCTGTTAAGCGAATAACGGTGATTCGTGTTGGTGATGGTTAGAGTTGCGAGTCAGCAGCGTCGAGTTTTTAAGTTGACCCGTACCGCGAATGTCGACCATTACCGTTGAAGGTTAGTGAGGCGATCATGGACCGGAATATTATATTGCTCAACGTCACTGAGGCATCCGAACTTTTGCGGATTAGTCGAGCTAAAGTTTATCTTCTGCTGCAAGAGGGAACGCTTCAAGGATTCAAAGTCGGCGCAGATTGGCGAATAAAGCGAGATTCTCTTGAGCAGCTCGCCGGTCCGATTCCAGAGGATTTCTTCCAACGAGGAAAAAAAGCAAAAGCGTCTCCACGAAAGCCTTAGTGGGGCTGTTGATGATGATTATTCGGGGGAAGGGAGTGTCAGACAGTTGAACAGATTGATGAATCGCATTTTTTCGATATGCCCTAGAAAAAATGAACCGTTCATGCTCGTATTTTCGGAGTATATTCCGAAAATAAGTCCCGAATCCGGATAATACTCCGATATGCTCGATCGTGTAGTTCATTTTATCAATTCCGCCCGTTTTTTTCTTTTTTGAGTTCCCGAAACGTTTGTCGAGATAAAATCCACCGAGCGGATCACTGACAAACACCTGTCGGCCCTTCGGGCATTAAAGCGTGATTTCCCAGAGCTCCGATACATGTGTCTCTCGCGCGATCCGATAGCGCGTGTGGAGGGAGATATTGAGGTGGTGCCTTGGATGGAGGGGGTGCGGATGATTATGGGGGATTGAAAAGGAATCCATAAGCAAGCAGTTCCTCAGATTGGCCCCAAAACTGCTCCAGCTGATTGCGATCATCAAAAACTTTTACCAAAGTAAATTTCATGCAATCTTGGATCTCGGGTTACATTTTCGGGCGTATCAAAAAGAAGAACCTGTCCCTGATCTAACACAAGCACCCGACTGCTGAAGCTCTGCACAAAGTTGATATCGTGCTCGATAATAAGAACAGTCTTTCCCTGACTCTGAACGTAGCGAATTAGGTTCGCGACCTCGTCCTTCATCTTCGGAGACACTCCCGCGGTAGGTTCATCGAGAAGTAGCACCTCCGCACCGAACGCTAGTGTTCGCACAATTTCAAGGAGCCGCATCTGTCCACCCGAAAGTGTTCCTGCCTTCGATGAGATCTTTGCATCGAGCTTCACCTGAGCAGCAAACGCTTTTGCCTCTTCCCGAATCGCTCGGTTTGCAGAGCTCCACGGTAGCAGCGTCTTCCGGAGACTCGCTCGTCCCTCAAGCGCGATGATAAGATTTTCGAGCACCGTCATATCGCGAAAGATTCCAAAGTTTTGAAATACCCTCCCGATACCGTGCTGTGCTCGCGAGTAAGGGGGAAGTGCTGAAATATCCCGACCGGCAAGTGTAATCGTTCCCCTTTGATGGACTACAAATCCACTGATAGCGTTAAAGAAGGTCGTTTTACCGCTCCCATTTGGTCCAATCACCCCAACACATTCACCCGGTAAAACTTCGCAGGAAATTCCGTTCAGTATTGAACTATCCCCAATTTGTACACTGATATCACTCACCGAAAACATCTACACCTCCCTGGTAAGAGAGAAAAGCCGGTTCCTGTTGAGCCACACTACCAGAACCAAAATAACACTCTGAAGAAGTTGTCGCATCGGTCCGACTAAATATGACGGAATATCGAGAAATCGAAGCGGTTCAGGAATGCAAACAAGAAAAATGGTAGAGCCGATGCATCCCCAGAATGAGCCCGGAGAACCAACGATAACTATCGTCAAAAGGAGGGTCATTTCAGAGAAGGAAAATGAAGAAGGATCGACGTAATTTATGTAGTAGGCATAAAGAGAACCAGCAAGTCCAGCAAATGACGAGGAAATGAAGAATGCGGTCGTATTCATCAACCGAATATCTCTTCCAAGAGCAAGAAGTGCTGAACGATTTTCCCCCTGCGCACGAAGAGCTCGGCCAAAGGGACCACTAAAAAGAATGTAGATTATCGCGAGGCAGACAAATGTGATTGCGAACACCAAAAACAGAAAAGAGCTGTTGTTGAGTAGTTCAAAATCAGCGATCTTTGGACGGGGAATACCAGAGATTCCGAGCACACCGTTTGTTACGCCCTTACAGTTGATGAGGAGTGCTGAAACGATCGAGCTAAATGCGAGAGTTCCGATCGCAAAATAATCATCAGAGAGCCGAAGAGCTATTCCACCGAGCAGGAGGGATAGCAATCCGCTCGTAAAAGAGCTGGCGATAATTGCTGTAAAAAGACCCATATCTCCTGTGGTAGTACCTATCGCAGTTACGTACGCCCCGATGGCGTATCCAGCAACGTGCGCCAAATTTAAGAGCCGCCCTAATCCAAGAGTAATATTGAAGCTCTGAGCTAGTATCAGGTAGATACAAACCAAAATGCAGAGATGGATCCCGTATTCCATATGATGCTACAAGCTCAATCGATAATATTTGTAGGAGATCATTTATTTACACAGATCGACGTCGCATTGAAAAGATACCGTTGGGGCGGAGGAGTAAGACAAAGAGAATCACAAAAAAAGCAAACGAGTCCTTGTAGCTAGCAGGAAGAGAGAAGCCACCGATATCTATACCTACCGCAATATTTTCGATAAATCCCAAGATAAAGCTACCTGCCAGCGTCCCCCAGACGTTGCCCAAGCCTCCCAGAACACTAGCCGCAACCGCCTTCAGGATGAAGCTCTGTCCCATCGTCGGTGTCAAATTACTCTCAAAACCGACCAGAATCCCGCCAAGAATCGTAAGGAGAACCGCTGCAGAAAAAACGGTAAAGCGAACTCGCACCGGAGTTATCCCAACAGACTCGGCAGCAGTTGCTCGCTCCGCAACCGCCCGCACCTGACGACCGAAAGGGGTAAACTGAAGGATTATGGCCAGCACCACCGAGATAATGATAGCTGTTGAGATAATTAAAAGTTGGAGTGGAGTGACAAAAATTGAGCCAATCTCGATACTCTCTGAAATCCAGTCGCCCGACAGCGATTTGACATTGACCCCAAAAAAGATAGCCACCAAAGACTCCAAAATCGTGGCACATCCGAGGGTCGACACCAATGGCAGGAGGATGCTTCGTCCCTCGAATGGGCGAATGAATAGGAAAAAAACGATCGAGGCAAGAAAAACAGAGGCTGCTATCGTACACAGTGCCGAGCTAAAAATACCAAACTCGAGCTCAACGAAGAAAAGATAAAATAGATACGCCCCCGCCATCATCAGGTGGCAGTGACTGAAATTGAGAATTTTCAGCACCCCATAGGTAAGGGAAAATCCAACAGCGATCAGTGCGTAGAGACTACCTGTTATGAGGGCGTTTATGAGAATTTGAGGGAGAAGCTCCATAGGCGGGGAGGAAAGAGGTAGTCGGCGTTTTTTAAAGGTAGATGCTGGTACAATACTCGAAAAATGTAGGGTGAGACAAATCGGAATGTATGAGGATTAGGTTCGGTTGGGCTGATGGGGCGCGGAGCGAAAAAGAAGCATAATCGACCGTTTCTTCAAACGGCTTCCTGTGGAGATTCTATTTGAGTATAGTGAATCGAATCTGCAACGGGGGTTCCACATTCAGGGGCTCTTCGCTCCACAGATGGATTCGGTCGTGGGAAGAAAATTAGATCGCCGAGAGAGGGAGATACGATTATGAGAATAGGCAGAATGGAAAAAGTCCAGAGTAAAGGAAAGAGCGATACACGACGAAAATATAGCTCCCTATTCTTACCCCAACCAAACTCAATTGTCGCCGCCGTTATTGCAGTCGGCATAATCCTTCACCATTTACTTCCTCAAGCAATGGCCGATGAAACCACCGATATTCGCATCGGAGTAACGGCACCACTTACGGGTGATTATGGCTCCGCGGGTCAGGAGATTCAGCGAGGAATCCAGCTTGCGACAGAGCGGCTAAGAGGCGAGCAGATCGGGGTAAAGGTAACTTTTGAGGATGCATGTCTTCCCGCACCCGCTGTTTCAGCGGTGAAAAAGATGATCGAAAGTGATCGTATTGAGGCGTTGGTGGGGAACTATTGCGTTATTGCGCTGAATGCGATCCGTCCTATTGTAGAGAAGCAGGGTTTGCTTACGGTCCAAAATTTAAGTGCTCCGAATGAGTTTATCGAGGCATCCTCGCATGTTTTTACCACGTGGCCTTCGATTGAGCAGGAGGTTCAACGAATGGTGGACTTAATAGATGAAGAGAGGCTTGAACATGCGGGAGTTATTTATTTAGAGACTCCATGGGGCAACGGATACGCGGGGAAGTTTCGGGATGCCGTTGAGTCTAAGGGATTTCGGTTAACCGTGAATTCCTCCCAAGAACTCAACCAACACGATTTTCGCTCCGACCTAACCAAACTTAAATCCTTCAAAACCAAAGCCGCCCTCGTCGCCCACGATGGGGAGATGATGGTGAGTTTTCTCAAACAGGCTCGGACACTGAAGATCCATGGCTCTACCTTCTTTGTTCCAAGTAACAACGACGATCAAACGATCCTCGATGCCGCAGGAAGCGCTGCGGAGGGACTATCTCTTTTTTCGGCAGAGGCTCCTGAACAAACTGCTGTGCAGCTTGAATACCAGAGGGAGTACGAAAAGCGGTACAATCGCCGACCCGACCCGATAAGCCGTCACGCTTACGATCAACTCATTCTCGTCGCAAGAGCATTGACCAAGTGTAAAAGAGATACATCGTGTGCCGAGAAAGAGCTCGGCTCAACTCGAGATTTTGAGGGTGCGAGCGGGAAGTTTTCAATAACCGAGTCCGGACTCGCAGAGCGTGCGCTGTATCTCAAACAAGTCCGCAACGGAAAATTTGAGTATCCCAAAAGTGGCGGGGTGCGATAATGTGCTGAAATATGACCGATTATGATAGTGGAAAGGGCGGATAAGAGTTCACCTTTTGTGTCTCTTCACGAGAGGAAGACCAAAAAGCACTTATTTCGGAAGAAGATATCCGTAGACAGTCTTGCCACACTCCATGCATGGGGCGAGTTTTTTGTGCTATAGGATAGCTGTGGACAGTCTCATTTTGGAACTATCTCAACTATTCAAAACCTCAACTTCATCGAGGCCAAGATCGCGTCCGAACAGAGCAACTGGAAGCTCGTAATTTCCCCGGTATCCGGTTATCGGAACGAGGCTCTGTGCGAGTGTGATTATTGGTGGAGTGTTATCGTCACTTCTCTGTAATCCAGCATAGTCAACAACAAATATCTGTTCACCATCTTTTGGTCGTACTTTCACAAGACAGCAATCGGAGTAACCTTTAACCGCATGGCCGGGAATATGGAATCCCGTAATAGTTTTATCTTTTGACGGAGAGCCAAGATGACACCATATAAAACCATTATTTGCGGTAGGAGAGTAATCTCCGCGAATGCCCACCGGAACGAGCCGAAAGCGAGGCTCAATCGCAAATCGTTCGTGGACTGGTACGCAAGAGGCCTCACTTTTCTTTTCGGCAATTTTAGCAGCGCAGCTTCCACTTACCCAGGTGTGAAACTCACTAAAATCAGTCGGTAAGGGCACTCATGAAGGTAAAATTGAAAGCTGCTCAGTTGGCGCTGGAGAAGCGTTTAGGGGGAGCAGAATATTTTCTTCGAGCCATTTAGCCACACCTCTTTGAATGTAGTTCCATTTCATGGTGAGGGGATATTCCAGTTCAAGAGCCAGAGACTCCCGTAAAAAAAGGGCTTGTTCGCCGCCAAACTGATAGAATCTTTTCTGCAGAGAGCTAAGAGAAGTACGGGTCAGGCACAGAGTGCCCTGTGCGTTGCGAGAAGGTTGGGGAGCGGTTTCTGCCGGATTGCTTGAATAAGTCAAACCTTTAAACGTTTCAACCGAAACACCCCTAAGATCGGAATATAATCGAACACGAAAGCCTAATGAATCGATCGAGATTTCGTGAACTCGAGAGAGATCGTTGAACTTCGAGGCATATGTCCTTCCCGAATATCGACAGTTCCGAATGTAAAATCCAGGGCCAGTTATCGCTGAGACGTATGAAAAAACCCCTCTCCCCGTTTGAGTCAGCTCGACGCTCACGAGCCCAAGATCAACTATTTTGATCACGTCAGTCGCTCGCGACTGGACATAACGATAAGCATCGGGGCGTCGTGGAAGCCTTCGTGCAACCGCCGATGTGATGGCGTCGATAACTTCGTCAAGTTTACTAAAGGTGATTGCGAATCCGGCACGAATATGTGGCTCGGCATCAGGATGGATGGCTACGTGAGATGGGTAAGGTAAAGATCGTTTCTCTCCATTTTTAGGAGAGTGCGGGGGCAGCTGTATATGTGAAGGTTTACGATTTGGGTCGGGTGTAGGGGAATGATCTGACCTTGCTGGATGAATACTCATACCCGCACGTCTCCTCAACGTAAAGCGGTTGGAAGTCTGAAGGGCGACATGGCTGAATGCTAAATTTTTGCATCCGAGGCATTATCGCGGTCTCTTATTAAATTTATTCTGAAAGGTCCCTACGTCGTGTTGGGTGACGGCAGTTAAGTCTGTACTTTTTAGCAAGTGCTGTCTAATCAGTTCATTAAAATTGTCCGATTCTTCGCCAGTTTTATGTTGAACGGTCATTGGCGCTTAAGCCCGAATTAAGAATGTCGGGTCTTTCAATAATCGCTCAATGAGTTCCTCTAATCTCGATAGCGCAGTCTCGCTGTCTCTGATACGAAACATTCCTCTCAACAGTCGCTGTGGACCTTATACCTCTTTTGCTGGTTGAGTCTATGAAGGAGAGTTACTCGCAGTTTTCTTCTCGCGAGCTAGATACCTCATATAAACCTCTTTTTGAACCTACAGAGTCGCACTTAAGACTCTAATCTCTCCACTCGCAAAAAAGGGTTGTCCCGAACTTTGTTTGTGAGTGGAGAGTCAAGGAAAGCTACATAAGATTGTTACTTGCCAGTCGCTTTTTCGTAAGCCAAATGTACAGCCTCGCACCCAGCAGAAAGCTCTGCATCATGCGCCTGAAGACAGCTGTAAATCTCCTCTTCAGACCCCGAACACGAAAATTTTGCTACTTCTGCGCTGCAAGGGGCCCAGTCGACCTTGCTAGCTTCAGCAAATGCTACAGAACCAGAAACTACAGCCAAAAATCCTGCAAAAATCGCTAGTGTTTTCATATTTTCCCCTAAAACAATAGTTTGACTACTAATTCTCGTCTACATCGTGCAATTAGAGATGCGACCTCGATAAGATGCACCTGGTCTTTAAATCGGATGCAGAAAAGTCGACTCAGTTTATAGCGAAGTCTGAGTATCCTTCGGCTACCTAAGAGGGGAACCTAAGAGAAATATTCCAACTGAAATTGCGATCACAAAATAATTACCATCGAAGAAGCTGATTTCTTTGGCCAAGGGGATTGACACCATCGCGCTCCGAGTCTACCCTTCCATGACTCGCGGGCCCGTAGCTCAGCTGGTTAGAGTGCACGCCTGATAAGCGTGAGGTCGGTGGTTCAAGTCCACCCGGGCCCACCAGTCGTAATCTCCTTTGGAATTTCTTTCAAGGAATGCTCCAAAGTTTGTAATCCAAAGTCGCGCTGAATTGCAAGATCGCCTCTGATGGGTTACAAACACGAAAGAAGTTGGACAGAAGCTTAAGTTGGACAGAGGCTGAATAGCTGGCCTGCCCGGAAGTGGTAGGTAAAAGAATCCTAAAGGGCACCAAGCCCAGCGGGAACAAAAATAAGGGGCTGTAGCTCAGTTGGGAGAGCATCGGCTTTGCAAGCCGAGGGTCAAGGGTTCGAATCCCTTCAGCTCCACATCACCCTTAGAAATCGAAATTGCTGAGGACGGACGAAGCTTAATAAGTCTGCCAGATTCCTTTTTATGCGCTAGGGCTCATTACTTCGACAAATGTTCATGATGATGTATGAACTAGTTGGAGTAATAGCTGGGACAAAGACATTTACTGTCCTTCGACCTTTTGATCTAGAGAGGGAGAAAGAAGAGAGATCCCAACCAGTGTTTTCAGATTGCCTCAGGACCTACTCCAACCTGGATCCGAGGGCGGTCTAAGATAGACAGTTCCCGAATTGACGGCTTCTCGTAACGACTCTACATGGTCACAAAATCGAGAGGATAAATCGTCATCCTCTTCGAGGACAACCAGCCGGACCCCTGAGTTCAGAAGAGACTGGATCCCATTTTGCCCGACGCGCCAATAATTTTCTGTGCCATGAAGAAGAGGCACTAACAGCTGATCGCTGATGATACGAACGCGGTCAATCGAACTCACCTTGTCCGATGTGAAAATAGAATCGCCGCCCTCCAAGACATACCGCTCCGAATTACCACATCCATCATCTGTAAAGAATCCATCTTGAACTACTGAAAGACCTTCTGAGCTATCCGGAATGAAGAAGTCCGCCGTCCACCTATCATATACAACGACGCTCCCTCCCTTCACACTTTCGACAAAACCTATAATCCAATCTTGCACCGATTTTCCCCGCAAATGCGCCTGGTATTCCAGCAGCGGGTAATCTCTTCCAATCACCCAGCGCAGATTTTCATTTTCCGATCTGAAGATCGCATCGAAATTTCCTTTAATCCGATCAGGGGTCATTCTTCCCCAAAATACCCCTGGGGTTCGGCTATCCTCGCTGGGATCAAGCTCGAAGGAACTTCCTTTCTCAAACATACCGCCTCCTGAAATTGAAAATGGTCTGGTCTTCATTTAATTGGTGTAGTGCCGCAAAATCGAACGATTGGCGACAAATCGGCTTCAGAAATGTAGGCTACCGCACCCACTAAACCTCAATCAATCTCAAACGCCGCCTGATTGCCTTTTTTTCGTCTTATCATAAAGATAAGAAATCGTACGAGACGGAGAGCTAGGGTTATTACTAGGGCGATTACGGTGGTTGAGATGGCTATGTCTTGGCAGTCGAAACCTACTGCCATGCCTATTCCAGCGGTAACCCACATTAGTGCTGCTGTGGTCAGGCCTGAAACTCGGCGGCTTCCTCGGAATATTGCGCCCGCACCAAGAAATCCAATACCTGACACGATTTGGGCCGCTACGCGTGTAGGATCGCCAATCCCAGTCTCAATAAATGGTTGTCGAGATATGAGCGAAAAGGCACATGAACCAAGTGCTATCAGTGCAAAGGTGCGCAGCCCGGGGTCTTTTCCGGATAGTTCGCGCTCTAATCCAACGAGAGTGCCGAGGCCGGCGGCTAGTAAGAGATCTTTGTTGATGAGTGTTAGGATATCCATAAGGTGAGATTATCCTGTTTGTCACGATTGAGCCATGGTAACTATGGCGTGGCGGCGTCTGTGTTAAAAACTTTAGAGCTCGGTGAAACGCGACATGAAAATCGTATTTGCATCTAATAATCGGCATAAACTTGGAGATATGGCGGTTTTTCTGGCTCATCAACCTATAACCCTCATTAATGCTGAAGAGCTTATATTAGAGCAACGGCTTGGCCGACCGCCTGCGCCGGATGAGGTTTATGATACATATTTTCAAAACGCTCGATTAAAAGCGGATGCTTGGCGCGTGTGGTCCGGAATGCCGGCATTAGCTGATGATTCTGGTTTGGAGGTTTTTGCGCTTAGTGGAGCACCAGGAGTTCATTCGGCTTTCTTTGCTGGGAGTCCGAGCGTCGATAAAAATAACAATGAAAAGCTATTGAGAGAGCTTCAAGACGTAGCTGACCGACGTGCACTTTTTCGTTGTTTGCTGTGTCTTTCAGTTACGGAAGGGGAGTATCTAATCGCCGAGGGAACGGTCGAAGGTACTATCACGAGGGAACCGAGAGGGAATAAAGGATGGGGGTATGAGCCTATTTTTGAGATTCCTGATTTTGGGAAAACTATCGCTGAGCTTCGGGACGACGGTATCCCGATTCCGAGCCATCGTGCACGAGCGGTCGAAAACCTTGGGGCATTGGTGCACGATATAAAAAGGGGTGAGGTTAGCGGTTAGAGGCCTCTCGAAAGCACTCATCCGCTGGTGCGAGATTTTAGACCTCTTTCTCTCGAGCGATCCTGAATTAGTAATCCATGATACTCGGGAGGAGAAACTATCATCAGGGGGACTCGTAGGGAATTGGTCACCTCTTCAAAAATGGCGCGAAAATCGGCTTTTTCTGCTAATACAACTATACCCGCGACTATACCGACAAGCACGCTTAAAGTTCCAAGCGAGATAGTTCCAGAGAGAGGGCCAAGAAGAAGTGCGGCTGAAAAAAGTGAAGCACAGCTCCAATATACCCACCCCGAAACTATCAGATACTGGATCACTGTGACTGCTAAAGAGATTGGCGGACGAATTGAAAGGGATCGAACTACCTGAAAGCAGATTATCGAATCGGGAAGACGGGTTGAGCTTGAGTCTGGTCGATGGACTCCGCCTTTTGAAGCTACAACAGATGAAGATCTTACCGGAGCTAGCCCAACGAAGCGAGCAGTTGGATGGAGTGCCCGCATCACCATTGGGATTACGAGACCTATCAACCCTCCTTTCAGCGATCTTAGCTCCCGGAATGTGGCAATCAGCTCATCGCTTCGATAAAAGGTGGTCGCGGGGCGAAATGGCATCGGGATACCGCACAGATGCGGGGGGTGCACGAAGAGCCGTTTAATTAGGGAGATACTGCTAGAAGCGAGCGCTGATAGAGGATCTCTATGTCCGTGATTAGGGGATATTAGTACGGTCTCAGGGTCTTGAATCGCAGCGTCATACGCTGCAGTAAGGACTCCTGGTGCCCATTCGGTGCCTGGCTCAACAATAGCGATCCAATCGTAAGCCCAGGCTCGTTCAATAAGTTCGCGGAGTATCGCTCCTCGATTATCTTGGCCGGTGACGATCCAACGGAATCCAAAATTGTTTCCACTGAACTGTTCCGGAATCGGTTCGGGTGATCCAATAAGTACCTCGGCGGAGAATGCGGGTTGGGATCGTCTTAATTGAGCAATTGCGGTAACGATTGATGAAATCGACGCCTCAAGCTCTCTTTCATCAGAATTGTAAGAAGGAAGTGGGATAAGAATCGCGACCGAGGAAAAGGGTTGAGCCGTTACGGGCTTTCTGTTTCGACTACTTGTGATTCTACTCTGTGCTGTCGCCTTTCGCTCTAATCTACGAATAATTATTGGAAGAATAAGTGATCCCGATAGTGACCCAAGCAGGCCTAAGAAGAGACAAAGCGATGAGAAGATAATAAGTGCGGTCATGATCCCGTATCGGGCGGTATTCGGATTATGGTTCAGTTCGAGTAGAGAAGTTTTTAAGATCAGGTTCGAACTCAGAAAAGAGCAATCTTTCCGTTCAGCTATCTTGACAGCGGAAGGGCGAGGGGCAAGGATGCGGCGGTGTTACTGATAGCCGAGGATAAGCTCCCTATGAAACGACGTTTTTTCCCGCGACAACTTCCTCTTAACGGTATCTGCTCTACCAAAGCTGTTAACGGCTTCGAGCAGGCCAGCGATGAGAGTCGGTTTTTGCGTGGCTGTTTGTTGTCACTCCGAAATGGTGCAGTTCTAGGGGGTATCGCCCTTATACTCATGGGGCAGGTAGCTCATGGGGACGGTTCTACCACCACAATTCAGAAAATATCTATCGTCGGGGCTCGCCGCATCAATGAAGCCGCGATTCAGGCACAGCTAAAACACACTAAGGGACCTGTAACTGAAGATCAGATTTCGGATGAGGTAAAAACGCTCTATAGGACCGGTTTTTTTGAGCGAGTAACGGTCCGCTTTGAAGATTCCTCATCGGGTCGGGTGCTGGTGTACGAAGTTGTCGAGAAGCCGGTAATCAGAAAGGTTTTTATCAAGGGGAACGAGGAGGTTAAGGAGGGTGACTTTGGTGGGGTCTTTAATCTGGGGACGAGGCGTTTTCTTGATCGTGCACGTCTTGATGGCATGGCTCGAGCGGCGGTTCAGTTCTATCAAAACAAAGGCTTCTACGATGCTGCCGTGACCTATGCGGTCACCTCAATCTCGCCCGAACAATCTGATGTTACCTTCACCGTTTCTGAGGGGAAGCGCTTTCGAATATCTGAAGTGCGCTTTCGGGGAGCCAAAAAATTAGTTGGCGACGATTTACGCTCAAAAATTGAGACAAAGCGTTACAAGTGGTGGAGTTCGTGGCTTTTAGGGACCGGTCGGCTCAATCGTGATATGTTGCAGACTGATAAGGCGATTATTGCTCAACAACTTCTCGACCACGGGTTAATAGATGGAACCGTTAGCGAACCGGCGATCGAGCGTGTCGATGATCATCTGGTTGTTGTTTTTGATCTCAACGAAGGTCCGGAGTATCGGGTGGGCTCTATCTCTGCATCGGGGGATCTCGTATCGGGAAGTGTCTCTGAAACGGTTAAAGATGTATCGCTAAAAACTGGGGAGATATTCAACGCCTCAGAGGCGAGAAAAAATGCATTTGCGATCAGTGATAAGTTTTCTGATATTGGGTATGCATTTGTAAACGTAGTTCCGAAAACATCTATAAATAGAGCTGAAAAAACGGTTGGCATCGAATATACCGTCGCAAAAGGAAAACCGGTAACTGTCCGTCGGGTTTCAATAAAGGGGAACGCGAAAACATATGATAACGTCATCCGCCGCGATGTTAAGATAGCTGAGGGAGAGCTCTATTCATCATCAAAAATTCGACGTACCGAGACACTTTTGAGACGGCTCGGTTATTTTGAAGAGGTGACTATCGGAAATGATCCAGTTGCCGATAGGGCTGACCAGATTGATCTGAATGTAAATGTTCGCGAAGCATCGACAGGATCATTTTCCGCAGGTGCTGGGTTCTCGACCACCGATGGAGTAATTTTTAACTCGAGTATCGGAGAGAACAACCTTTTTGGAACTGGGCGTCAGCTTTCGTTGAATGTCGATCTCGGTAGTTTGCGGAATAATGCAGTTCTTTCATTTATTGACCCTAGGGTAAACGATTCTTACCTTTCAGCAGGTGTTGATGTTCAGCATGCAAGTAGAGAGCTGATCGATTTTACACGTTCTGCAACGGGAGCTGGCTTTACCGTGGGATATCCGCTAGAGCAGCTCTTTGGTGGATGGGGACAAGATATAAGTGCAAGTCTGCGCTATGACCTGATGTCGGTTGATATTGAGAATGTAGCAGCCAACGCTTCCCCTCTGATTGTTCAATCGGCAGGTCAATCGGTAATCTCAGCCTTTACCCCACAACTTATAAGAAATACGATCGATAACCCGCTTAATCCGACAAAAGGGGTTCGTCAACTTATCGGTGTAGAGGTAGCTGGATTTGGAGGAGATCAGGAATACTATCTTATCTCCGCGGCAAATAGCTGGTATACCCCGGTTGTCTCTCTCTCGAATGGGCCGATAATCTTTTCTCTGCGCACCCGTCTTGATTACGGAAAATCGCTTACTGATGATCCGTTTCCTCTTTATAAAAGGTTCTATCCCGGAGGAATTACATCGGTGCGAGGTTATAGAAACCGCACCCTTGGACCGCGCGATGATCAGGGAAGACAATACGGGGGTAGTAAAGAGTTCATCAATAACGCCGAATTTATTGTACCACTGGTTTCATCTGCTGGTATTAGCGGTGTTGTCTTCTACGATGTTGGTGAGGCCTTTGATGATGATACTAATATTGAATTCTCCGAGTTGCGAAGAGCCTATGGCGGTGGGATTCGGTGGCAGTCGCCGATGGGTCCAATACGGATTGAATTTGGATTTCCGGGCGATCGTCGACCGGGTGAACGCTCCATGGTTACTCTGTTTAGCTTCGGCGCGCCGCTTTAGTAGTGATGCTGCGGTGCTAAAGGGTGCAAGGATTGCTCTTGCGTGATCTTATTGGTATCGTCCTTCGCACTTGAAGGAAGTTTTGTAAGAGTTTTTTCCCTCTTAAGGAAAAGGAATATTTCATGAGATGTAGCGAAATGTGCCGTTCGGTGCTCCTTGGAGCATTGCTATTAGCTGGTTTCTCCCAATCCGTTGAAGCGGAGGCTCGGGTGTCGGTCGTTGATGTGCAGCGGGTGATTACGACCTCTAAAGCTGGTCAAAGGGCGCGTCAAGAGGTCGAAGCAGAGGTTAAAAAGGGGGAGTCTCGAATCGCATCGCTCAAATCGGAATTTGAGTCGCTTGAAAAAGCAATCCAAAAACAGGCTGATGTACTATCGGGTACAGCGCTTGAGGAAAAGCAAGGCGAGCTAAGAAAAAAGGAACGCGCTTTGCGGGTAGCGCTTGAGGATCAACGTGATGTTATCACCCGTAAAAATCGCGCAGAGATTGGAAAAGTGGTAAACAAAATTGATGCAATCATCAAAGAGATGGGTGCCTCTGGGCGGTACGGCGTAATAATTGATTCGGACCCGCGGCTTGTGCTTTTCTATGATAAGAAGCTCGATATCTCCAATGAAGTTATTTCAAAGCTCGACGGAAGGTAAGAGGTTTACTCCATCGATCGCGAAGATCTAAAAGGATTAGGGTCTAATCTCTTAAGTTGTAAGAGATTGAGATGACGATGATTCGGCATTAATTAAAAATCATTTCAGTAACGAAACGGGGCGTGGAGGGTATAGGACGGTGGCAGACAAAAGTTTTTTAGATGTGCGACAGATTCAGGAGTGTTTACCCCATCGGTATCCTTTTCTCCTGCTCGATAAAATTGTCGAATTTACTGATAATGTCGAGGCTGTCGGAGTTAAAGCAGTCACGGTGAATGAGCCTTTTTTTCAAGGACATTTTCCCGGTCGGCCAGTAATGCCAGGCGTTCTCATCGTTGAGGCGATCGCTCAAACAGCTGCGGTTCTCGCGAAGATATCCTCAGATGGAATCGCTCCCGGGAAAACGGTATTTTTGGTCGGTGCGCAGGACGTAAAATTCAAGAAGCAGGTAATTCCCGGCGATGTTCTCCGGATTCATGTTCGCTCTGTAAAGAAGCGCCGCCCTCTGTGGGTGATGCACGGTGAAGTTACTGTAGATGGTGTACTCGTTGCCTCAGGAACAGTGAGCGCTGCAGAATCGGATTAACGGGCCGGTTAGTAGTCTCTTTTGCCTCGATGATGTGCCGAGGACTCAATCCCCCTTTTAGGAATCCGTATGACACCATCTATTCACCCGACCGCGATAGTCGCCGATGGTGCTACCATAGGGGCAGGCTCAGTGATTGGCCCGTTTTCGATTATCGGGCCACAGGTTCAGATAGGGAAAAATAATCAGATTGGTCCTCACGTTGTGATCGATGGATTCACAACGGTTGGAGACGATAACCGGCTCTTTCAATTTTCTTCAATTGGAGCTCCTCCTCAGGACCTTAAGTTTCGGGGCGAACCAAGCCGTCTCGAAATAGGGAATGGAAATACGATTCGAGAATTTGTCACCCTTCAGCCAGGTACTGAGGGCGGGGGTATGGTTACCCGAATCGGTGATCGAAATCTTTTCATGTCCTCTGCACATATCGCGCACGACGTTATTGTGGGCAGTGGGTGCGTATTTGCAAACTCTGCTGCGGTAGCGGGTCATGTTGTGATCGGCAATAGAGTAACCGTTGGCGGTATGGTGGGTATACATCAATTTGTGCGAATAGGTGATTACGCGATGATCGGCGCAGGGTCGATGGTTGCAAAGGATGTTCCACCGTTTTCGATAGCTCAGGGCGACCGAGCGGGCCTTGCGGGAATAAATAAAATAGGTTTGGAGCGGGCTGGATTTAGTGATTCTGATATTGCTCAGGCGCGTTCAGTATTTCGCAAACTTTTCCTCGGAGCTGGAACCTGGCAAGAGCGGCTCAATGCACTAACCAATAGCGCAGCAGGCGGTGAAGATTCTCAGGGAGAATTGGTAAGGCTGCTTCTTGATTTCGTACGCAATTCCGAGCGAGGAGTTTGCTCTATGCGCTCACGACAGGGGGAGGAGGGTTAGTAGAGGCCCCCTTTTATGCGAATCGTGTTGGAAGGGCTAAAAGAAACACGGGTTACAAGAGCGGTATCGTTGTCGCGATTTTGGGTTTTGTCATGAAAGATAACAGTAGCCCGGACCGCATCCTTGTTCCCCCAATCGGTATCATCGCGGGCAACGGGCAGTTTCCAATTGAGTGTATCGCAGAAGCCGAGCGGCGCGGCCTAGCCGTTGTTATAATTGCTCATCGAGGGGAGACCGATCCAACGATTGCAGAAGATGGAAGAGTGGTTCGTTGGGTTAGGGTCGGCCAGCTTGGGTCAATAATTCGTTTTTTTAAAAAACATAAAGTTGCATCGGTGATCTGCTCGGGTGGAATTCGTCGAGTAGGTATTTTTCAGGGTGCTCGTCCCGATTGGCGAGCATTGCGGGTCATCGCTCGGGTTGGCTCGCTACGAGATGATGAGATATTGCGTGGCATCGCCGATGAACTTGGATCGGAGGGGATGCCAGTTATTGGAGCTGAGCAGCTTTTAGCTGATAGTTTGCCATTGAGAGGGTGCTTGACCCGTCGAGCGATTAGAGATGACGAGAGAAAATCTGCCGATGTCGGATGGCGAGCGGCGGCCGTTATAGGCTCTCTCGATATCGGGCAGACGGTCTGTGTTAAGGATGGTGTGGTTGTTGCCGTTGAGGGTGTAGAGGGTACCGATGCAACGATTGAGCGTGCAGGTGCGCTCGCGGGGCCTGGGGTGATCGTGGTAAAGCGAGCAAAACCGCAACAGGATATGAGACTCGATCTCCCCGCAGTAGGAGAGCAGACGATAGCGGTACTAAAAAAGGCGAATGCGGCGGGACTTGTGTTGGAGGAGAAGAGGGCGCTCCTTTTGAAGCCCGATGCTATTGTGCGCTCCGCTGATGCAGCGGGTTTGTTTATTGAGGTATGGTAGAGTTTGTTGCTGACGATTTAGGACTATTCAATTTCCTCTTCTGCTGCTCGGCCCTGCACAGCTTCGATAAATCCAGTTGATCGAAGAATCTGAATCTGTACAACGAGAATAAGCAATAAGCTGAAGATAAACGAAGCTTTTCGTATTTTGTGACGAAACAAAAACACTCCTAAAATAAGTCCTACGGTACCACCGAAGAGGCAAAACGCTAAGAGTACTCCTTCAGGAATACGCGTCTTACCACTACCCGCAATTGACTTGTCAAAGCCACATAAAAAGAGCGCCGCACAATTTATTCCAATAAGGAGGGCTGCTCCTGGATGAAGCCCTGCACCAAGACGAGCAACAACACTCACTAATCCAAGAACAAGGGTGCCAAGTAGCAGAAAACGGAGGTAGGGAGAGTCGTGTTCAGCTTTGGAGCTATTATGAGTGCTGGTTCGGTGTGTGGTCCTCGGGGCGGAATTTTTAGGTGCCATAACTAAGATCGGTAACAGATTCGGTTTAACCCTAATCTATGTATCAAAGAAGCGAGGCTGTATTAATGAGATGCTCTATTTTGATTCCTAAGTCGCACCGTCCGTATATAAGGAGCGACTGACCACCAATCGTCATCGAATAGTTCGATTGCGAATTGGGTAGCGGAAACGAATTGGTTATGAAGGTTGCAGAGGAATTCATCTCCTTAAGAAGTTTTTCCTCAAGGGCTGCCATTGGAGGAGGGGATAGGAAAGCGTAGATGCAATCAAAGCTCCCTAGATCTGCATCCCAGAGAGATTTTCGGATAAATCGTACATTTGGATGCCACCACGATCGAACGCGAGCGAGCGTGAAGGGGAATATTCCGATCTCGTATCCAATAAAGGTAGTTTCAGGAAAGAGAGGAGCAAGGGCAAAAAGAACAGATCCAAAACCTGAGCCAAGATCAACGCATCGTCGAACTTTTTTTTGGGCGACGATATCTGCAAGCTCTTGGTATACTTTTGGCCGAGTTGGATAGAACGGAATCGGTTCCCGAAGGGTAGGTGAAAAAATAAGAAGCCCAAGCACTAATCCACTAAGAGGTATCCAGGAACTAATTTCAATCTGCGTTGCGATTGGAAGAATCAGATTACAGAGTAGCCACGGTGTGCTGAGTCGAGATACTCGTGAAAGTACTAATGCAGAGAAAGTCTGCAAAAAAGCCGATAAAAATCCCCGTTCAATCGGGAGGGTAATTATTAGTGTGGCAGTCTGAATGAGCAGTGTAAAAAGCAACGAACGGAGAGGGCGTAAGGGCGGGATTTCCTGATTCATCGCCGAGTCTGGGAGCAAAATTGATCTCGTAAATTATTAAGCTGATATAAATTTCATCAACCAAATAAGCACCCGCTATCTTTGGTTCCCCTTCGACAGTCGACCCTCAACCTCAAGAGCTCGGGCCAATTCCATAATCTTAGAGTGAATTAAGGGGTCTGATTCTCCTGCAGCGCGCAGAGCTAGTGTTGAAACAGGTACCGGAGCAAGGGTTGTCTGGAGTGCCTGAATAGCTGCAGAACGAACGGTCGGTGAATCATCAAGGAGTAACTCTAGCAGCTCTCCGCCCAGCTCAGTTACCTCGCGACTTGAGATAACCTTAACGACAAAGCGTCGCATTGCGGGATTGTCGTGACGCGTGGCGAGGGATAACAGCTCTCGTTGCTGAGCTGTCACGGGAGAGGTTGGTGATCCATTAAGTATCGATTCAAGAGCCGGAATAAGCTCGTCCTCTGCTCCAGTCCTGCGGCGTGCAATAGACAGAAGCTCTCCCGATACAAGCCCTTTTGCACCGTTCCCTCCGCCGTTCTGGTTGTTATCCCCGGACGAAGGCTGAAGTACTTGTTGAACTGCCAGAGTGGAAGGAGCTTTTTGCTGAGGAGCAACAATCCGACCGAGTCGACTCGATAAAATCGCAATTCCGAAAAGGGCTCCGAGCCCAACGACAGTAAGTGAACGCGGAACTCGAAAAGCTTTCCCCGGATTCACATCCTTCTTTTCAATCGGATTATTTCCCGCCAGCGCGAGCCCAGTATAGTGAGAGGCGGTGTGAGAGAGTGGTTTAATCAGGTGACTCGCAGTTGTTGGTCGATCGGCAAGATCTCTTGAAAGTGCTTTTTCGAAAACTTTGACGAGGTGTCGAGGCAAGTTTCTATTTCTTGCCGAGGGAATTGTGATTTTGCCTCTGAGTATATCCTCGCGCAGCTCCATTGGGCTGTCGCCAACAAATGGTATTGTCCCTGCCACCAGTTCAAAGCACGCGATAGTGAATCGGTATCGATCCGCCTCTTCGCTTGGTCCCTTGCCGAGTAGCTCCTCGGGGGAAATGTAACCGCGCTCCGAACCGCTCAGTCCACCCTGTTTTAGCTCATCAGGAAGAATTCCGAGAATACCTACATCGATAACTTTTGCTGTACCACCTGGATCAATAAGAATCCGTTGAAGGCTAAAATCGCGATGGCAGACCCCTTTGCTATGAAGAAAATCAAGGCCAGCGGCTACCTGCTGCATGTAATATACAATAAGTGGGTGCGCCAACTCTTGTTGACTCTGAATTAGATCTCTAATGGAGCTACCATCGCACCATTCAGAGATTAGAAAAACCTCAGACTCTCCGTGTTTTACATCGAGAAGACGAGCAATGTGCGGGTGCGATAACCCCAACATCTGGTCAATCCACGCCTGCAATCGAACGAGCAAAGCCGCATCCGTCTGCGATCCTCTGTCGACCCGCACAACCCGAATCGCAACAACTTGCCCCGATTCCGGAGAAATTGCCCGATATTTTTTGCCGGCTTCTAATTCCTCAACAATCTCGTAAGGTGGACAGAAGATTTGATTCACCGTTTATATCCTCTCTGGGGAACTTTGGGTAAGAGATAAATTCAGGAGAAAGCCCGTAAAAGGGTGCTCAATACATTGAGATGCCAGCACCAACCAGAACTCTTCACTATCAAAAGAAGTGGATGATCGTGCAACAGGACAAGACTCTTCTTTTTATGCCCCGCGTAGCGTCCGAAGAGTACTAAGTAACTTTTTTGGTTCAATAAATTCAGTTATTCGGGTTTCGCTTTCGGTCGAGCTGGCAGGTGGCATAAAGAGGATAGTTGGCAAACCTTGAACGGTAAAGGTCTGTTGAATAAGTTCCTTATCTGGGTCTGGATTTGTCAGATCAATCCGAACTAGAACCCAATATTTATTTAACTCCTGTTTTACTTCAGGATCGGCGAATGTTATCGAATCAATCTCCTTACAGGCGGCGCACCAATCAGCGAAAAAATCGATAAGAATGGGTTTTTTAGAGATACTCGCCGCCTGCTTTGCCTCCTCCAGGGAATCAAACCAGTATAGGAGGGAGGTTTGCGCCTGTTGATTGGCATCGTTTTTAGCGCTCGATGTTTCCCAATAAAGCAGCTGCGAGCTGATGACCAATGCACAGCCGAGTGCTCCAACACCTCTAAATAAACGCCAATTCCGAGAGTAGCTCTGTAAAAGAAGAAATAAGCAAGATATCCCAACACCAAGAGCCACAAGAGGAGGCGCGCTGAAAAAAGGGATCCATGGCTGGATAAAGCGAATCGCAACGACCAAAAGAGCGATCGCAAGTAGGCTTTTTATACCATTGAGCCATTGGCCTGAGCGCGGAAGGTGGTGGATTATATCCGAGAATGTCCCCAGTATGAGGAAGAGGGTCCCAAGGCCAAGAGAGTACGCAAAAAGAAGGAGACCTCCCCAGGTGGTACTTCCTGATGAAGCAGCAATACTTAAAATTCCAGCGAGAATCGGGCCAATACATGGAGCGGCAACCAGTCCGCTTGCTGCTCCCATGACTGCAATTGAGAGTCTACTTTTGCCCCCGCCAAACCGGCTAGCCCCCCCCTGAATACGGGAGAAAAATGAGATCGGCAGAATGTCGAGTTCACTCAAAGCGAGTAGTAAAAGAAAAAGTGAGAAGGGAATAATGAATCCGGGCCGCTGAAAAGTGGCTCCAAAAAGAGATCCCGCGCGAGCCGATATAATCCCGAGTGTGGTATACGCTATCGTCATACCTCCCACATAGAGCGATGCTCGACCGAAAGATTGCAATCGAGTTCTTGCATCTCGAGCTCCTACTATAGAGAGCGTTATCGGTATGAGAGGATAAACGCAAGGAGTCAGACTCGAGATTACTCCGCCGATGTATGCAGAAAAAAGAGCGGTAAAGTTCCAGGAAGTATTGAGTGAGTCGAGTGTCATCTGTTCAGATGCTCCAAAAAAAGCGACTATTTAGTTTGAGAACTTTAACCAATCCTGCGTTTATCAAGCTGTTCGAGCCACACGACAATCCTTAACTGTGAGGTTGTCATGTCTGTGAGATTGTCATACTTGTGAGAATGTTCCGTTGCCTCACCCCACGCAACGCTCGTCGGCCTTTATTTGCTTAACAGTTGCACTAGAAAGGAAATACTACCATGCAGGCCGCAATAGCAGTATATCCCGGCTCATTTGATCCATTCACAAATGGCCATCTCGATATCGTCAGCCGTTCTTTGCCTTTTTTTGAGCGGATCGTCGTCGGAGTTGTGTGGAACCCGAGCAAGCAACCACTCTTTTCTGCTGAAGAACGAGTGAAGATGATCCAGGAGGTGTGTCAACCGTTTGGGGATCGTGTAGTTGTTGAGAGTTTTACCGGTCTTCTAGTTGATTTTGTAGAGACTCGGGGTGCTAGGATTGTCCTGCGCGGTTTGCGAGCAGTAAGTGACTATGAATATGAGGGCCAGATGGCGCTCACTAATCGTCACCTTCGGCCAGCAATAGAAACATTTTTTTTAATGGCGCGAGAGGAGGTCTCGTATATAAGCTCCTCTGTGGTTAGGCAGGTCGCGATGCTTGGCGGAGATGTTTCTAAACTTGTGCCATCGATCGTTGTTGATAGACTGCACCAGAGATTTAGTTAAGGTAAATTTTAGAGGATTCTGAATTGATTCTAAGAGCGCTGAAATAGTGCACTTAGGAAAAATTCGACTAACCGAAAATTCGAATAAATTAGAGTAGAGTCGGGCTGTTTAGGCTGAAATACTCTACCTAAGCTCGATGATCGTACCAAAAAGATTATATCAAAAAAAAATTGATATTTCTAAATAGCTTGTTTAAAGGCTATTTTTGATTGATTTATCCCAACGATACTCCGCTGGGATAAATCAATTCGGAACCGATCGTTAGTCGTCTTCTTCCTCTTCTTCGTCCTCATCCTCGAAGTCTTCTTCGTCGTCATCAAACTCGAGGTCTTCGTCCTCGTCGTCTTCATCCTCGTCTTCTTCTTCCTCTTCTTCTGCGCCTTCGAAGACATCTGGATCAATTTCCTCGAGCGCCTCAGTTACTGAGGAAACAAGAGCTGCAAAATCTTCTACGGCAAAATCGTCAGACTCGATAACAGCCTCGATAGCAGAGCGAACTTCGTTGATGATACCGGCCTCTAAATCTGAGGCTCGCTCCTCTTCATCGTCCTCATCAGCTTCTTCACCAAGGTCCTCTTCAATTTGCTCCTGAAGTTCAGCAAATGCTTCTAGTAGTTGCGACAGGGCTTCGGTGATCTTTTCGGTGGCTTTGGTACTCATAACTTAAAATCTAAAAAACTTTGAATCAAAAAAAGCGTCTGCGATACACGACACGAATCGGTCCGAAAATATCCGCTTTCGGCGGAAATACTGCGAGCCGAATATTCTGAGCTTCGCTGAGATTAGCCTATTCGAATTGTTATTCCAACTTGCTTCGTACCCGAAAAACTTCGCCGCAACAGCGGAAGTAATTCACGAAAGCAGGAGGTGGAGTCCGAAAAGGTCAACCGAGTTGCTAACTAATCGAGCAGCGGAACGAGTTTGAGGGTAGCATAATCGCGACATGAATGTCATCGGCTCGATCGTTAGATCTCTTCATACAAGATCCTTGACCTATTGAATCGTGTGAGCTGCACCGAGTGGTACGGTGTTGCCATCGAATTATTGTAACTCTATTCTGCAGTCTTTCGGATAATTCGGTGATCAAAAGAGCCGCTCTTTCATTTTTAACCATTAGCCAAACGCTGATTTACTAGCAAAGACGTTCTTCTCTCTATTGCTCTTCCTATCAGGAAGATTGTTCAATAGGGCTCGAAACGATCGAAAATTTTGCGCGGCTTTAGTGGTCATAGTTTCAGTCCTCAATGATGGAGGATGCAGATTCGATCTGAGTATCAGGGAGTACTATGTTTTTTGAGAAATTAAGAGGTGGTGCTAAATGCGGGTTCGTCTGCGGGTTCGCGGGGCTTTTAATTAGCGTGACGGGTTGTTCCTCTAGGGCACCGATTTCGGTAAGCGCGGGAGAGTTGCGAGGATTGCGATCCTCTGTAGTGAATGAGGAGGGGCTCAGATCCGTAAATACAATCTCGATTGCCCCAGTGATTGTTGGTCAAAGCCTGCCCGAGGGGGATACACAAGGTCTTACCACAGCTCTGGCCGAGGCGATGAATGCAGAGTGGGGAGATGCCGCATTTCTCGGAGATTCGGCTCGTGCAGATGCGGTGTTGGAGGTTCATGTACGAGAGCTGAGCCCACGAGATGGCTCCGCGGTAGGAGCTCAGAAAACGGCGCAGGTTGCAGCCGATATGAAGTTAAAATCTGTCTCTTCTTCGCGACCACTCTGGCAGGGTGACTATGTTTTTCGTGATAGAGCCCTTAGCGAAAATTGGCTTGATATAAGTAAACGGCGAGAGGGAGGTGGCTCAGGTTGGAAGAAAAGTCGCGAGCTTTTAATAGGAGCGTTTCAGGCCGTTGCACGAGATTTGGCGAATCGACGGGAGGAGCTTTTCATGAGGTCGAGCACGACCGATGCGCGATGATCTTGCATCGTGATACTAGTGCTTAGTTGATATGATAGCGATTAATATTTCATCAATTAGGCACTAGGCATTAATAGGCCCACGATTTTGAGAGTTGTGGATGATTTCGCCTTAAGCAGGAGCTTATGACATCTTGAGCACGCAAAGAAAAAATGAATCAGCCCGAATAGCTCCCCCTCGTCGAAAAGTTGATCGGCCCCGCGCAGCTCGAGTGGAAGCAGTTACCCGAATCCCCGGAAGAAAGCGCGAGATTGCTCCATACGAGCGGCGAGTGTGGCGAGGCACCGCGGCGATTGTGTTAATAGCTTCATGTCTTATCGTTGGTATCATCGCGAGCGAGGCGGTGCTGATAGATTTCCCACGTGTGCCTTTTGGCCATCTTTTTGGGCCTCTCGGTGCGACTGTTGGGGGAGCTCTTCTTCGGTGGTTTGGGTATGGGTCATTAGTTTTGCCCGGTTGTATCGCGTTACTCGGGATGCGATTTCATCGGGGAACTTTGGATGAATTTCCGATACAGAGATCGCTCTCTGCTCGCTCGATTGGATTGGCAATAACGGGGTGTCTCGTTTCAGCAATAATGATTCTTGCTCTCTTTGCGGGAACAAGTGGAGGTGGATCTGCTGGTACTTTTATTGTTTCCTCAGCCGCATCGCTCATAGGGCCGGCGGGAACTCTTTTGCTGAGTATTGCGATTCTTTTAATCTCAGCTCCCGTAGTAACGGGTCAAAGTGTACTCTCGTCGACAAAGGTTGCAGCGAATCAAGCCGCAGTGGGGGCTCGTCATCTTTGTGTAACTGTGCCGACACGAGTCGTTATACCGCCGCTACGGTTAACTGCGAGAGGAGTTTCAATTGCTGGATCACGAATTCGTTCGATGATATCAAGCCTCGTGTACCGCCCGAATGAGCCAATTCCCCTCAAGATGGTAATTGAACAGGGCCGCTCTCTTTCTTCGTCTCAGAAACGAAAAGCGATAGGAGATCAGGAGCAGCCTCTGCTATTGGGAGTTGAAACTACAAACTCCGCGGCACTTTCCTCATCCGTTGCTGTTGTTCCTCCCGAAGCTCCAAAGAGGGTTCCTCTAAAAGATAGGGTCCTCGATAATTATGTTTTCCCGCCGGTAAAACTTCTCGCTGAAGCTGATAGAAAGCACGACGGAGAGGATGGTCAGGAGCTGTTGCTTCGAGCGCAGCGTATCGAGCAAAAGCTCGCTGACTTTAATATCAAAGGTCGTATCGTTCAGTATCAGCGCGGACCAGTTGTATCGCTATTCGAGTTTGAACCAGCACCCGGGGTAAAGCTCGGACGCATCGTCTCTCTTCAAGATGATCTTGCGATGAGTCTTCGGGCATCGGTGGTGCGTATCGTAGCTCCAATACCGGGACGGGGAACTGTGGGTATCGAGGTTCCGAATCCGCGACGTGATGTCGTGCGTCTTCGTGAGGTGCTAGAGAGCGAGGAGTTCCATACGCATTCATCGAATCTTGCAGTGCCGCTCGGAAAAGATATCTCGGGGCTTCCTGTTGTTGTTGATATCGCGGCGATGCCTCACCTTCTCATCGCAGGAGCAACAGGAACTGGAAAAAGTGTCTGCCTCAACACGGTACTTGTAAGCCTTCTCTATCGCGCAACGCCGCAAGATCTTGGGCTTATAATGATAGATCCGAAAGTGCTAGAACTCTCGGTTTACGACGGAATTCCTCACCTTCGAGTCCCTGTTGTCACTGTTCCAAAGCAAGCCAAAGCGGTGCTCGAGTGGGCAGTTAAGGAGATGGATACCCGCTATCGATTGATGCAGCGGTTCGGAGTGCGGAACATAGATAGTTTTAATCGCCTCGCGAGAGGTGAGGCAGATCCCGATGCAATCATTGAAGAAGAGCCCATTGCTACCGTTGATGAACCAGCACAAGGAGAGGATTTAGCTATTGATGATGCGCCGGTGATTTCGGGAGAGGTTGTTACACCTCTTCCGAAAATAGTAATCGTCGTTGATGAGCTTGCTGATCTTATGCTTCAGGTCGGTCGCGATATTGAGGAGCTTATAACCCGTCTTGCCCAAAAGGCGCGTGCTGCGGGAATCCATCTTATACTCGCGACACAGCGTCCATCGGTCGATGTTATAACGGGGCTAATCAAAGCAAACTTTCCAGCCAGACTCTCTTTCAGGGTAACGAGCCGAATAGATTCCCGCACAATTCTCGATTCTATGGGGGCCGAACGACTCCTCGGAAAGGGGGATATGTTGTTTATGAGTCCGGGCGCAAACCCACTGCGGCGAGTTCACGGCGCATTTGTCACTGATGCGGAGGTAACCCGAGTTGTTAATGCTATTAAGCTAAAAGATGGTCCGCGGTACGATGATAAAATCGTTGCGTTTTGCGACGCTGCAATGCGCAGTGAAGGAGGAGAAGGGGAAGACGGGAATGAGGGTGAGACTGAATACGATCCCTTCTACGATAAGGCAGTTGAGCTTGTTGTTGAGAAGCAACACGCATCGACCTCGCTCGTCCAACGGGTATTTCGTATCGGATACAATCGCGCTGCTCGTATTATAGAGCGAATGGAGAAAGAGGGTATCGTCAGTGCGATGGATGGTGCTCGTCCCCGTGAAGTACTTCTTCATCAAAAACCAGGTGATGAGCCCAATTAAATTGATCTTAAATGTTGGTAGAAAGCGATGGAACACGACCCACTACTGCTGATATTTATAGTTTTTCTCGCGGGTGTTATTGGCGGTGAGCTTAGTCAGCGGCTAAGGCTTCCTGAAGTTGTTGGCCAGGTAGTGGCAGGAGTTTTTCTCGGTCCGACATACTTGGGTCTCATCAAGGTTAATGAAACTCTCGAGGTCCTGTCTGAGGTTGGAGCGATGTTGCTCCTTTTTCTTGTTGGGCTTGAAACGAGCATCGAGTCGCTTCGTCGGCTCGGTCGTATGCCGCTTGTTGTCGGGTCAATCGGTGTAGCGATACCTTTTATCGCTGGTTTTTGGTGGGCATGGAGTCTCCTTGCGCTATCGCTTCCCGCTTCTCTTTTTGTTGGAGCTGCATTTGTTGCGACATCAGCGGGAATCACCGCGAAGGTGTTGCGAGATATCGGTGCGATCGATCGGGATGAGAGCAAGGTAATCTTGGGTGCCGCAATAGTTGATGATGTTCTCGGTATGCTAGTTCTTGGAGTTGTTGCGGCACTTCAGACAGGAGGGGAGATCTCAGTAGGACCGCTGCTCGGTGGCCTTGCTCTCTCAGTTCTTTTTATCATCGTATCTCTCTGGGTTGGGGCATTCGCGCTCCGAAAAAATCCCCGCCTTCTTGATTTTCCGCTCGATCCTCTATCTCCGCTAACGGTGTCGCTACTCCTCTGCTTGGGACTCTCTGTAGCTTCTGCTCATGTAGGACTTGCTGCAATTATCGGTGCTTTTATCGCTGGTGTGATTGTTGCTGAGTACCCAGCCCATAAAACGATAGTCTCGCAGGTAGAGTCAGTTGGTGCTTTTCTTATTCCGTTTTTCTTTGTTGTAACCGGTGCAATGGTTTCGCTGGGAAATATTGGTGGTGGCAAGCAGGGATTTTTGCTTGTTATTGCATGTATCCTTGCGGTGATCTCGAAGTTTGTCGCTGGTTTTTTTGGTGCGCGTCGGCTTGGCAACCGGAGCGCTGTTATTGTTGGAGTGGGAATGGTTCCCCGTGGTGAGGTTGGTATTTTAATCGCGACTATTGGACGCACTCAAAATGTGTTCGGCGAGGAGGTTTTCGGTATTCTTATAGCTATGTCTCTTGTGACCTCACTCATCGTCCCGCCACTTCTTCGGCCTTTATTTGGCGGTAATGTTTTAAAGCCCAGCCGTGATTAGTTGTTCTGTCTTTTAAGCTCCGCTCCGTCAATATCTGCATCCTACTTACTGATTGTGTTTCTCTGAAGAGCAATCTTCGGAGAAATCATCAATTTAAATTGATATATTCGGTGTTCTCTTCATAGCGTTTCCGAAAAACCATACGAAATTTTGAGGGTTAGTTATAGCTAACGTGGAATGGACAATCAGGATTTGAGTAAGGTTCCATTAATAATTTTTATCAGAACCGCTCGATTTTTTTAGAGTGCTGATAATTAGTCTCATAGGGGGAGATTTTCATGATTGGGTCGCAGAATTCCGTGTCCTATATAGTCGATTACATACCGCAGTTAGGGCTCGGTTTACGGATTGACTGTGATCCGCAGAACTATATCGATCGATTTGTTCTTTCGAATGGTTTTTGGGAGCCGTTTGTACTTGGCGCGATTCATCTACTGTTACGTCCGGGAGATGTGTGTGTCGATGTGGGTGCAAATGCGGGATATCTTTCGATGGTGATGGGTAGTTTGGTTGGACCTTCTGGTCGAGTGCTATCGT
>Ga0114972_10000117_pt1 | contig 54217 bp, 44 predicted proteins | sample M_140807_EF_Meta_FD_87354 | JGI IMG/M metagenome (GOLD analysis project Ga0114972, IMG submission 87354) | Freshwater microbial communities from Lake Montjoie, Canada to study carbon cycling - M_140807_EF_MetaG | ecosystem: Environmental > Aquatic > Freshwater > Lake | place: Lake Montjoie... | reverse complement strand
TATCTTATCGCCTATTTTTGGACTTTTTCAGAGGCTTTTTTCGCCTAGTAATCGAATATTATCGCTTCTATGGCAACCGCTGTTTGAAAGTTATAAAATAATGGGCTTTTTCAGCGACCACTAGTTAGTTGTTTCCCCCCGGCGGGCTTTCGCCCGCCACCCCTAAGGGGTTGTGGGAGGTTATTGGGAATTATAGGGGTGAATAGTTACGACAAATTAAAGAAGCACATCATTACGATTGCGCGCGACGCCACTCGCCCCCCGCCTGAATAAGCCAAGAAAAACAGCTATCCCAAGCTGGCACGATATTATCGCAGATCGTTTCGGGGTGGCTCTGTATGCCTAAGAGAACACCGCTGCCATCTACTCCCTCAATCGCCTCAGGAACCCCATCTGATGTACGAGCTGTAATCCGCAACCCCGACCCCAATCGGCCTACACACTGATGATGTAGTGAGTTTGTCCGAATCGAGGTTGTTTTTAAAAGCGAAGCGAGCAAAGAGTCAGAATCGATCTCAAGATCGTGGGCAAGTTCATTCCAACCAAAATCAGACAACCCCTCCTGTTTAGGCCAATGATTTGCACGTTGGTTCTCAGGGAGATCGGGAACAATTGTCCCCCCTGCTGCTACATTTATCACCTGCATACCGCGACAGATACCGAGGAGCGGTTTTTTATCCGCGAGCGCTCGACGCGCTAGATAGAGCTCAACCAGATCTCTCTCCGAGTCATGCTCCTCCATCGAAGGATGAGCCTCACCCCCATAGTGCGCCGGAGACAGATCAGCCCCCCCCGGAATCAAAACAGCATCAGCGAGCTGATAGAGCACCTCAAGCGATTCCTCACAAAAAATCGGAGGAACAAGAAACGGAACACCACCAAGGCGACGAACTACAGAAACGGAACAACACCGAATAGAAAAAAAAGGATGCGCTTTCTGAGGAGAGCCTTCGTTGCAACAGGTAACAGCGATCTTAGGGCGTTGTTCCATAGTATGTGAATGTGAAGCCCGTTGTGATTTAGAGAGATATGGGGGTGGATTGGGTTTTGTCGGTACGAATATCTCCTAAAATTAGCATATTAGCTTAGGTTTTGCAACGTTATCTCTGTTAGTGTGAAGGGGGGTGGTTATGGGTCAGGTGGTGGGGGGATTGACCAGATCAGGAGTGTTCGGATGCGGACGGAAAGATTGCTCGGGATTGATCGAAGCAGTTCGTGATGACTTTTTGGGATGGAATTGAGATTTTTTTAGAGTTGACTTTTTTTTTGGGGGGGGGTACATATAAGTGCCCCAAATAAAAAAAAGATGACTGTTATTGAATTCCTCTCCCCCCAAATTGAGGGTGTTAGGAACGCCAATGCTTTAACGCTACGGGACAAGAAGAGGGAGTTTTACGACGCACTGGAGGTTCTCCTAAAAAGAGTCCCAGAAGAGGAGAACGTAGCTCGCCTGACCCGGGCAGAGCTGGAGAAACTGGGAAATAAAATATTGATTTCCCAAGGAGTTAGGTTGTAACTAGGGTTCTCATAACCCAAAAACCCAGCGGCCCTTCGGTCACTGGGTTTTTTTCTCTCCCCCAAATGTTCGCTATACCAGAGCCCCAAAAAGCACCCCCTCCACCCCCACCGCAATCACAAAATCCCAAATCCAACAACTAATCCAGTCCTAACAATTAACCATTTGCCCGAACCATCCTGATTTGATAATCACACTAATCTCTCAACATTCCTCAGCCAAACCGCCCCAAAAAATAAAATCATACCTCGGTCACTATACCTTTGAAAAAATACACCTCTGAGAAAAACAGTCGAAGTAATGATACGAAAAAGTTCTCCCACTAGTGACCGTGGCGATCGCTCCGATAGCAAACGCGATTAAGGTGGTAAGCTGCTGCATCAGACGGCACATGAGATGAATAAAGGTGGCGTAAAGGAGTAGCTATGGTGGTATTGATGCGAATTTTTCGATGCGTGATTATCGCATGCATAAGTTTATCTCTTTTCATTACCCCCTCCTCTGCAATACCGAGCGATGCGTCGCCACAAACATCTCTTGAGCAACCTCGTCTTATTCTCCTTCTCGTAATAGATCAATTTCCCGCGAGCTACATTCGTCGGTTCTCTTCCTTTTTCTCGGGGGGACTAAAACAGCTGATCTCGGAGGGAGTCGTATTCGAGAACGGATTTCATGATCATGGGATTACTGAGACCTGTCCGGGTCATGCCACCATCTCAACAGGCCGCTTTCCATCGGTACATGGAGTAATCTCTAATCACTGGTATGAGAGAGGGACAAAGCAATACCGCTATTGCGCCCATGATCTTAAAGGCAATTTAGGGCCGTACGCACTTAAAAGCTTGACCCTTGCCGATCAGCTGAGGAGTTCTCATCCAGAGGCGAAAATTGCGTCAATAAGTGGGAAGGACCGAGCTGCGGTGTTACTTGGAGGAAGATCTCCAGATATTGCTGCGTGGTTTTCTTCGGATACGCTTTCGTTCGAAACAAGTAGTTTTTATGATCGCTCTCGCGAAGAAGTCGCTTCCGTGCTCGATAAATATTCTGCTGATACCTTTTTTGCCAAGCATCGGGGGACTCGGTGGATTTCGTCGAATATTTCGGATGAGAGTCTTGCCAAGGCTGAAATATTCCCGCTGGACGGCAAAGCATCTTTGCTGAATCGACAGCTCTTTTCTCAGGAGGCACCGTTCCTCCCGAGAAAAGAGATCGGGCACGAGTTTATACTTACCCCATTTTTGGACGAATATAGCGGATTGGTTGCGCTTGACGCCGCTCGCAAGCTTCAGATGGGACGATCTCCTAATCAAACAGATCTTCTCGCTGTCTCATTCTCTGCAATCGATTATATCGGACATCGATATGGGCCAAACAGCAGAGAGATGCTCGAGGCTCTCATCGCTCTCGATATCACGATCGGACGGCTTCTTTTGAAATTGGAGAGTCAGGTGGGTAAAGGGAATCTTTTTGTGGCGCTGAGCTCAGATCACGGAATACAGCCACTTCCCGAGGTCCAACAAAAGCTCGGGAAAAATGTGCGCCGCATCACCCCAAAAGATATTGAGTGTATCTCTAAAGCGACGAGCTCTTTTCCCATACTTTCAAAAGGAAAATGGTTGTCACCGGTCAGTTTTTGGCTTCCTGAAAATAGTGAACGCACTCGGGACGAGTTAGCGCGGATCCAAAAGCCGCTCGATGCGGCGATTAAATCTTGTGGTTGGGTTGCGAGTATTCTTAACCCTTCACCGAGTGAGCAACAGATTGAGTATGCTCGCAAACTATCCGCGCAAGAGGTTATGAGCTACAACTCGATTCATCCGAAGAGAAGTCCTGATATCCATCTCATTCCAAAAGAGGGCATTACCCCTGAATTGGGTCACGATGCCGTTCACGGATCGCCCTATCTGTATGATACGAACGTGCCCATTCTTTTTTGGCAACGAGGCATAGGTGCGAAGCGTCTAATTAATTCTATACCAACAGTAGTAATCGCTCCAGTCCTAGGCAAGCTTGCAAATATTGAATCGATTAAAAGTGATGCACCTGCTTCCGCGATCGAGTTTGTTCAGGCTCAGCTCAAGTGAGAACGAAGTAAATAACGGGAATTTTATCTTGCCTTCTATTCGAGCTCATAACTGTGCCTCTTAAAAAGTAACGTCAGGAGAGCTCTGCATATCGCGACTAACCTTTAAGCTATTCTCGTATTCTGCACGTTCAGATTGGGATAATTGAGCTATATTTACTGTCTCAAATAGTCTAGTAAAGATATGCTCCTCCAGTTTTGCTGGTCTCTGGTGAAGGTTTGGCATATGCTTTAAAGCATATAACCATTTTTCAAAGTGCGAGTTTAGCTGATCCTCAGTTTTTTCAAACTTTTGGATCTCAAGAATCATCAAGATAAGCTTATTGGTGAATACTTCATTGGTTTCTGAATCAACCAACTTTACAATATGAAAATACTGATTCGCTGATTCTTCTTCGTGATCAATAAGAAAATCAACCAAAATGACCCGATATACCGGTATCGGGTATATCTGAAACTCTCGGACGCCGGTGTGCGTTTCATATTTAGTCGGGAAAAACGCGCACAATACAAATCTTTCGTGATAATAATCCTGACTCGGTCGGTGAATCTCCACGATAAATTGTTCACCAGAATTCGCTCGACAGTAAAGGTAAAAGACAGACTTTCGATCGACCGAAGTGTTGCGTAGCTCTTCAGTTTTTCGGAGACAAATCTCCTGAATATGATGATGCTCAGGGAGCATCGTGTTAAGAAAATCTATCAGTAGATCACTATGGTCTTTCGAACCAAAAAGCCTCTTGAAGCCGAAATCTGTGAAAGGATTGATAAATGGGTGAGTGGAGTTATCCATAGTATTTTAGGAGGTAAAAGGGTGTGGCGGTTGAAATCAGTTTAGGTTTTCCCTATTTTTGGGCGTGCCCACATTAGTCTAAGTCGGAAGAGTGCGCCTACCCCCGCACTCCCCCAAAAAACTCAGCCCTTCGCGCCGCATTATCGCGCAGCTCTCCCCGCATCGCTGATGTTACCATCTCTCCAGACTGCACTTCGATTCCACGCATCATCATGCAAAGGTGGTGTCCCTCGAGCGAAACGGCCACTCCCTTCGGTTGGAGTAACGACTCAAGCGCGTCAGCAATCTGATCTGTAAGCCGCTCCTGGACCTGAAGACGTCGGCTAAAGTGGCGCACTATACGGGGAATTTTGGATAGCCCGATAATAGTACCATTGGGAATATATGCTACATGCGCGTGACCGAAAAAAGGAAGAAGGTGGTGTTCGCAAAGAGAGTAAAATTCTATCTTTTTTACCAATACAAGCTCGGAGCAGGTGTCTCGAAAAAGAGCATCACCAACTATATCATCGAGCGATTGGCGATAGCCGTCGGTCAGCTCGATCATCGTCTTGGCAAATCGCTCGGGAGTATCACGCAATCCCTCGCGCATTGGATCCTCTCCTACTTCGGAGAGAACTATCGAGCAGGCGTCCTGTAATCGGGTAGCGGAATTTTCATCGTTCGTCATCTTTACCTCGCTGTCATCTCAACTTTAGCTCCGCACCTCGTCCATCGCTGCACTATTTTTTCTTACCTGTAGATCACCTCATCGAGAGTTAAACCGTAGGGCGGTGCCGTTATCCCCGCTTTAATTCTCGCACGCGTTTCCATTATCTCCGTAATCGAATGGGAGATTTTTCCCCTCGCTCGATCGATCATAGTGCCGACCATAATCCGAACCTGATGCTGCAAAAATCCGCCGACTACCTCATAGTGCAAAAGTCCTAATTCCTCATACCAGCGAGAAACCTGCACCGTTTTAATGGGCGATCGCGCCTGACAACAGGAGCCACGAAAGCTTGAAAAATCGTGGGTGCCGACAAATTGCGCTGCATCGTCGTTGAGCGCCTGAAGATCAAGAGGCCGCGTTATATGCCAAACGGACCCACTGTGTAGCACCGCGGGGGCTGGCCGATTTAAAATCCGATATATATACCGCCGCCCTGCTGAGCTTCGCCGTGGATGAAAATCGAGTGGAACAAATGAGGCATCAATAATTGCAAGCCGCCCCTTCATGATACTGCTCACGGCGTTGACAAGGCGCCCGAGATCGGGTCGACCGATGGAACGAAATGCAACGACCTGACCGCGCGCATGAACTCCCGAGTCCGTTCGACCCGCTGCCTGAAGGTGGACGGGTGGAGAACGCAGCACCATCTGAATAACGGCGCTCAGCTCACCCTGCACCGTTGCAAGACCCGGCTGATACTGCCACCCGTGAAACGCCTGCCCATCGTATTCAACAACAAGCTTTACGTTACACTCAGTCCCCGATATGGCCGCAGCGGAACGCTCTTCGGAATCCGCAACGGAACCTTCTGAGTCGCTCCCCTTTTTGCTCTCGCAGCACTGCTGCTGATGATGATGCTCATTCATTAGATCACCTACCCGCATCAGTTTCTCATTGCGGCAGGTCGTGACCTCTTTTTTTCTGCACATAATCGAGAATAAGAGAGAGTGCACCTCGAGCTGCCACCGAACGAACATTATCAACGACCGACCAGACACTCAACTTTTTCCGTTGACCATCGAGGTACCGGATTCGACCGACATGAATTGCATCCTTCCCGATAACCGAAAGATGCATCGGCAACTCACCATCGGGGGCAAGCGCAATTGCGGGGGATTTCTCAAGCGCCATAACGATATCTTCGACAGACACCTCTTTTGCGAGATCAATCGTCATGCTCACGCCACATCCGTGGAATACCGGCACTCGCACTGCGGTTACCGCGAGAGACAATTCGGGCGCATCAAGAATCCGCTGTACCTCCCCCGCGATAAGACGCTCCTCAGAAGTTGATCCATCCGGAAGAAGTGTTCCGATGAGAGGAATGCAGTTAAACGCTATCTGCTCCGAAAAAACCTCCTCTTCGAATCCTCTCTGGTTGCAAATCGCAATACACTGCCCCCAAAGCTCATCGAGCCCATCTCGACCGGCATCCGATACCGATTGGAGAGTCGTTGCAACAACCCCCGAAACCTCTGCAATTTCAGAGACAGCGCGAATCACCGAAGCGATCTGAACTGCGGCAGCCCCAGCAAGAGATAGATGAGATCCTGCATGATATGAACCGTGAACACCCATAATTGGCGCAAGTAACGACACCTGTGGGTCGAGCCGATAAGCAGGAGTAAGATCAACTATACATCCACCTCGCTCAGCGACCGCGGGCATCACTTCACGCACCGTACCGCCTGGCATCGCCAACACAACAAGGTCGATCCCCTCGAGCAACTCCGGCGCAAACTGCTTAACCTCAACCTCATCCCCTTTTACCTGATACAGCTCCCCCGCTGAACTTGCTGTTCCAAAAAGCCGCAAATCATCGATCTCAACTCGCTCCTCTCCGATAAGCCCCAGCAGCTCCGAACCAACAACTCCTCCTGCACCGACTATAGCGACCGAGGTTGGGGAGCGGCTCGCTCCATCGTGGGATGAAATAGGTGCTGTCGTCATAACAAACTCAAAATGGTCATAATTGGATAGGGAGTTGCGAAAGAGAGTATAACTCTCAGGATTAACCGCTCATAAAGGGTAGGTAGCCGTCAGAGCGGTGTCAAATGGTCTATCGTCAAATGGTCTATCTTTGAGGCTGCCGAACAGAAATTTTTCAGGACAGCTCTTCAAGAACCTCTCCCACCTGGATTATTGCCTCATCAAGGAGCGCCTCGCTCGTGTCGTGATGGGGCGCAAACCGGAGATACCCTCCGCGACTCGAGCATACTATGCGCCGCTTATTAAGAGCCGCAGAGAGGGTATCGGGAGATATATTTTTAAGCGGAAAGCTAAGTATACCGGCACGATCACCAACTGAAAGCGATATCGGGTTGAGCCCCAAAGGAGCAAGGCCCGCAATCAGATGCTCTTGTCGTTCCTGTAGCCGCTTCCAAACTACCTCATCACCACCCGCTTGTAGATGAGCTTCGAGCGCAGCAGCAAGCCCTAAAGATGAAAAAAGAGGTGCGGTGCTAAACTCGAATCGTCGTGCGTCTGGATAAGGTTGCCAACTATGATTTAGGTAGTCCTCGTCTTGCACCATCATATCGGGCCCAACCCATATATCATCGAGCTGCTCCTGAAGCTTTTCGCTCACATAGAGGATCCCCGATCCAACTGGACCACGTAACCACTTCCAACCCGAAGTAACGAGCGCATCAATTCCCACCTCATCGGGGCGCACAGGTACCGCGCCGATACTCTGCGCAGCATCAACAACGAACAGAATACCTCTCTCACGACACAGCTCCCCGAGCGATGACAGAGATGTTGCAAAACCACTCGTGAATTGAACGTGACTTATCGCGAGCACTCGGGTTTGCGCCGTAATCGCCTCTCGCACATCATCAATCGTGAACGAGTGCGGCCGACCCTCTTCGGACTTTCCCTCGAATGTAATTAATCGTACGCCGCGTCGCTGCTGCACCACCCATGGATAGTGATTTGAGGGGTATTCGTAACGGTAGGAAAGGATTTCATCACCCTCCTTGAGCCGCAAACCGTGAGCGATAACATTGAGGCCATGGGCAGAATTAGGGACAAACGCAATCGTCTCTTTCTTCACCCGAAGTAGATTCGCTGCCGCGTTGTGAATTCGACCGCGAGAGTTTCCCCCTAATGCAAGTGCGTTCCGCCAATTTCGAAAATCATCAGCGCCCCGAGAAATCGCCACGGTCGCCGCCCCGAGCAACGGCGACACTCCGCAGTGGTTCAGATGAATGAGTGGGCGATGATCATCGTTTACGGAGTTCATAGTATGTACCCAATTTAATACCTTATGCGCCCACGCATCCTGCGATCACCGGCCCCGTCTTAAGCGGAAATCGTCAACGGGAGCTGCTCGCTCGCAATCGCTACTCGTGGTTCCGAATCAATTGCGGGGGCAACTTGATCAAGCGCGCAAAGCAGATCATCCAACAGTTCATCAGCTGATTCAATAACCCCTACCGACAATCGTACCAATCCCTCTCGAATACCGATCCGCGCCCGCTCCTCTGGAGTAAACTGAGCGTATGAGATCAAGACCGTCGGTTGCGCCAACGAGGTAATTCCCCCAAAAGATGCCGCAATTTTCCAGAGTGAGAGGGCATCGATTACCTCATGTGCCCGCTCCTGTCCACCACGAACAGAAAACGAGAGAACGCTCCCACCACCGTCGATGGTTCGCTTTGCAGTTGCATAGTCTGGATGCGAAGGTAAAAGAGGATACCATACCTGCTCGATCGCGGGATGACGCTCCAGCCGCTGCGCGATTCGTAGCGCACGACGATTTTGCTCCTCTACCCGCAATCGCAGCGTCTGTAATCCGGACCAGAGCCGCCATGCTGCACCAGGATCGATCGCTCCCCCCTCGAGAGCCACGGTTGAGCGAATCGCTTTCACGAACGAAGCAATACCAATAATTGCTCCACCCATTACTGCGTTATGCCCCCCCAAATACTTAGTAACCGAATGGACAACAATATCAGCCCCAAGAGTTAGCGGCCTGAGATTTATCGGACTCGCAAAGCTTGCGTCAACAACAAATGGCACTAGAGCTGCGCGGGTTCGTCGAGCAATCGCTGCAACATCAGCAATTCGTAGATAGGGATTACTCGGAGTTTCGACGAATACAAATCCTACTCCCTCGAGAGACACCTCGGGAAGATCGGAGTGATCCACCGCAACGACCGACAATCCGTACACCCGCGCGAGACGATCAAAAAGTATTCGTGATTTTTTATAACACTCAGCAGTTACAACACATGATGAGTGGCCCGCCGCTACTGCTCGCTCAGCGAGGGTAGTCAACACCACAGAAACTGCACGCATTCCATCCGAGACAAGAAAGCCCTCTATCGTCGAACGAAGAATATCGTTTCGCCCCACCTCAAGATCACACAACGCGTGTTCAACTGCGGCTACCGTATTGTTACCGTACCGAGCATATTCAAGATGAACCGGCAGGGTGCCCGCAGTAACTCCGGCCTGATACTGAGCCAACGAATCGGTTGATTCAAAACAGTGAAAAGTTCCGTAATCGATAGGCAATCCGATCGACTCGGTGACGATACTAGGAGGAAGTGAAATGTCAGCACGTCCGGTTAAAGATCGTCTTCCCGCCGCTCGCGGTTCATCACTATTATTGATGGCTCTGTTATCGGACGATCTAGTATTTGCCGGTTTAGCGTTGAGTGTTGCGCGACCTTTTTTGGTTGTCGCAGAGATAATCTTCCCCTCGCTCCGAGATTGAAAACGATTGTGTCCCATGAATGCTCCTGCTTCGTTCGGTAATCCTTTCACAATCGTTCGTGAGAGGTTACCGTGAGTGAACCCACGAGGCCCTTAACTTTTTCGCACAAAAGCACGAGAAAAAAAGTTAGGTTCCTCAAGCTACCTTGCGGGAGCAACGCGCCGATTAAGATTTACGTTAATTAACGGTAACGCTGATTAACGATAACGCTAATTAAGTATTACCCTTAATCAGTACGACGCAACCCGAAAGATAGCAGCGATCAAGATACGGCTCCTTGCCGAGAGTCGTATCGCCGCAGGATTCTCTTGATCGTTCTTTGAAGGTAAGCAGCTGTTTCAAGAGACCATTATAAATGGATCTCTAAACCGGAAACACTTTCGTTTCCGAATGGAACAGACGCTACTATCAAGGAATGAGTTGCAAAGAGGAGCTGGAGCGATCCTCTCTCATCTTCCAGAGCGACTGTTTCACGATTACCTCGTGTCGCAACACTCTGACGGAATTGGCACCTTTGCGGGGCGGGGAGCTGAGAACTCCACCGTGCGGGCTTTTCACGTTAAAAACGTTTGAAGCTGCTTACCCACTGCGGGTTGCCGAGGTTTCATCGGGCCGTTCCCTCCACCTCTCTTGATAAGAGCCAAATTGTTATCATAACTATACGGTTGCAGTTGGGGCTTTGCAAGCAAATTTGAATAAAAATCAAAAAGTATCTATCCAAGCATGTTTTTTAACATTGCTAATATGAGAAAGTAACACCCCTAAATTTAAGAGCTATTTGAAACAATTTTTCCGACAACTTCCCCAAATCCTACCCGCACCCCGTCCTGCTCGGCTCGAGCGTTCATGATCACTGAATCACCATCTTCAAGAAACGATCGGGTAACTCCATTTGCTATCTCGATCGGTTTTTTTCCTCCTGCTGAAGCTTCAAGAAGAGAACCGAACGAGCCGATTTCGCTGCCGCTTATGGTGCCCGACGCCATGATATCTCCAACCCGGACATTGCAACCATTTGAGGTGTGATGAGCGAGCTGTTGGGCCATACTCCAGTACAGAGTGCGCGCATTTGTGCGGCATACCGTTGCAGAATTTCCCTCACTCGTCGCCAGAGTCACCGAGAGATCGATCGCAAAGTGATGGCTCCCCGTGGTCGTCAGATATGGAAGAGGCGGCGGCTCTTGGATTGGACCCGCAACGCGAAAAGGTTCGAGAGCCGCAAAGGGAACTATCCATGGTGAGAGCGATGACGCAAAGCTCTTTCCTAAAAATGGGCCAAGCGGAACGTATTCCCACTTCTGAATATCGCGCGCCGTCCAATCATTAAAAAGCGCAACCCCGAAGATCGCTGACTCAGCTTCAGCTATCGGAATTGCAGTGCCTAACTGGGAATTTTTTCCGACAATAAAGGCGAGCTCAAGCTCAAAATCGAGCTCGTTACTGAGGGTGAAGATTGGGGTATTACCACCCGATGGAAGTACCTGACCGCGAGGGCGAATCACATCTGTGCCCGACACAACGATCGATGACGCGCGACCGTGGTATCCGATCGGAATATGCCGGTAGTTTGGAAGAAGAGGATTATCAGGACGAAATAATCGACCTACATTTGTCGCATGATCAATCGAGCTGTAAAAATCGGTGTAATCACCGATCGAAACAGGAAGCAGTAGCTCAGTGCCCTCTCTTTTTAAGAGAACTTGATCCCGAACCGCTGAGAGCGATTCGTTACCAGCTGAGAGAAGGGTCTGAAGATGAGCACGAGTGCGCTCCCACACAGTAGGACCAAGCGCGATGAAATTATTTAGCGACTTTTCGGAAAAAATGAGGGGATTTTCTATAATTCCCTCGAAAAATCCGAGTGCTCCCAGCGCCGCAAGATTGAAAATATAATCACCGATAGCAACCCCTATGCCGACCTCACGAGAAGCTCGAAACACTCCGTAGGGAAGGTTATCGAGGGAAAAATCGCTATCGTGTGCGCTTGAAACCCATGAATAGTGCCCGTTCATAGCTTGGAAAGCTCCGCTAATATGTTGTTGTTTCGGAAGAGTAGTTGTTCGGAAAGAATCGATAGTTGTAAACTTGTGAGAAAGGCAGTTAGGTGGCGAGGCAAATCAATACCTCAGCAGCTCAGCTATCTCAAGGGGCAGTCTAAATAACGCTCCGAGATAGCGGTCACTCTTTATCACCAATTCTTCTCATTACCATTTTCTTGTCATGACCAATCCTCAAATTATTCCCGATGAACTTTTGGAGCTTCGTCGCGCCATAGATGAGATTGATAAGGCGATTCTGGCGCTGGTGGCTGAGCGACGTAGCTGCTCGCAACGGGTAGGTGAAGTAAAAAAAAATCATCAGATAGCGAGTCTGCGCGATGCTGCTCGTGAATACGAAATTGTAACTCGACTTAGTCACGAAGGGCTTAGTCTTGGCATTCCAACTACCCTCACTCAAGCGATCTTCGGCGCGCTTATCTCAGACTCGTTGAGCCGTCAGGAGCAGGACATACTTCGGTCTACCACCCCCGAGGGAGCAGTGGTGCGGCGACAAGTAGGATATATGACCCGCGATGGAGTTTGGGGCGAGCAGGCGGCGGCGAGCTGCGCCGCGCTTCACAAGGGAATTGGTGACGAAAATAGGTCATCAATCGTGCGGTGGGAAAGTATCACAGAGGCGCTAGAAGCGCTCGAGAATGAATCGACAGATCTCCTGATGCTTCCCCTCGAGCACTCGACCCTCGGCACTTTACGGGAATCTGTAATTGCCTTAACCGATTCATCGCTCCGGATAATTCGCGATATTCGTGTACCGGTCTCACTTACACTGATGGCGCCTGCTGGGGTATCACTTAATCAAATTCGGCGCATTTTTGGGTCGGATCTCGCTTTTCGGCTCTGCTCCTCGCTCCTTGATACTCTTTCACCAATCACAAAAGAGATATCCCCTACCCTCGATCCGGAGTGGCTCGCTGCAGAGGGAATTAGAGACAACGATTGGGCGTTGTTAGCACCGGAGCATGTAGCTATCACATCTGGGCTCACCGTTCTTGCGACTGCGGTCGCAGATGTTCCAACTACCACACTTCGATTTATCGCGTGCAGCCGAACAAAAGAGCCAATTAATCCTCAGCTTTCCTACGCTACGAGCCTTATTACGGTAACGAGTCAACAAAGCGGTGCGCTCTCAGCGATTCTCGAGATCTTCCGCCGCCACAATATCGTACTTACAAAACTCGAATCACTCGGAGCTGAATTTGCTCATTATCAGTGGGGTCGCCAACTCCCAGGAAGATTGCGCCAAGGCACCGCTTGGATAGAGCAGGTAAAAGGGCGCATATCTGATGTTTCGCTTTCCTGCGATGAGTTTTTCCTTATTGAATGCATCGGTGCTGAGACACATCCTCCCTTAGCAACGGCGCTTGCTGAACTATCCTCTATTGGCTCTCATCCCCACGTGCTCGGCTCGTATCCGAGAGCCTCAGCGCCGCCTGAGCCAGGGGTGATTGAGGATAGGCGGTGATAGGCCGTGTGAAGCGGTGATAGACAATGTATAGCCGATCGCTAAAAAACGTATGAATGATGAGATTCGGGCACCACAGCCGACCCAGTCACGGAGCGGGCCTCGCGAGGGAATGACCCGAGATGCAGGGAGGGGTGGGGAGGTCACTACGACGGTACTAGCAAAAGATGGCAAGCTTGGTGTGGCGATCCCTGGGAGTCAATTTGCTCCAATTGCCACCCCAGTCGAAGCGCGAGCAGGTGATGTAGTTCGGGTGCGCATTGAGCAATCGGGGAAAGAGACCACCGTTCGGGTTTTGCGGGTGATCTCCTCACCTCAAAGCGGTTCATCAGCCGCTCTAACATCCTCTCAACGCACCCTAAGAGACCTTTTTCCAGCGGAAACAATCCGTCCTCTCCACGATCTTCTCGCCTCGCTTCGGGAGCTCCTCGATGAATCTGGGGTGCCAAGTGGCGTCATTGGGGGTGGCAACTCTACTTTGTCTACCGATGCAGGGGGCCTTCTCACCGGGCTCAACCCCGCTGCAGCCCCTCGACCCGCACGTATTCCCGCTGCGTATGGGGCAAGAAGCGATGAGCTGCAAGGGTCAGCCGCAGGTTCTCCAAAGGGACAATCAGCCGCACCGCCCCCTTCCGCCACATCTTCTACAACCAGCCCTATCGGTATCACACCTCCAACCGCGACAACCCTTACGACTCAGCTGCTCACCCTTATAGAACAGGCCCTTGCTCGGGCGATGGTGCCGACCTCTTCGCTATCTGCACTCCTTCAACCACCGCTCCCAGGCGAAGGTGCTGTCACTACGCCTCAACTTTTTCAGGGAAACTCGAGCGATAATCGAACTCTCAAAGGAGAGCAAAATCTCACGGCAGAAACCAAATTAACTGCGCCGTCGCTGACATCGGTTTCCGACCCTCGAACCGTTCAGCAGCAGCGGTCGACCCTTACCGAGCCGCTCCCGATTTCGGTTCCAGCTGCCCTATCCTCTTCTATTCAGAATACAGCCACATCCCAGACAGCTTCAGAGCGGTTTCTCCGCGCCGCGGCCGAGGCTCAACCGATTCTTGAGCAGTACAGCAAGATATTCGATGCCCTTAATCAACCCTCTTACGCAGTGACAGCCTTAACGATCGGCGGTCATGTCATGCCGTTGCAGCTCTCAATGACCCGTGAACAACCCTACATAGAGCAGCCCGATGAGGAGGCAGCAGGATCGGCACCCAAACCGCGAGGCTACACCCGCGTTCGGATGAATATCGCATTTCCAACCCTCGGCGCCCTCGGAATCGACCTTGCGTATCGAGATACTGAGGTGCTGCTCAAGTTTATTGTAGAAAATCGGGAGATAGGAAAATTTCTAGAGGCAGAGCTGCCGAGACTTGGGGAGGAGCTAACTGATGCAGGATTTACTGCAGTAAACTGGTTCACTGAACAGGGCGGGGTGCTGGAGGTGGTGCCGGGGTGGTTTCGGGAGATGGTTGAGGGGGGGGTGGTGGTTTAGGATTTAGCCGATGCCTTCCGTTACTCTTGCTAAAGTTGAAATGTCTAAAGGTGGCTGCGAAGCTGATCTTGCCTGTTCCCCTTGTCCCGTTCCCAGCTGTAGCGTCTCCCGACTTTCTTGAATTCGAGCTAACTGTTCAGCGCTCATACGATTTCCTTGAGCGAGAGCGTGCCTTTCATCGTCTTCCGAAATTCGCGGTAAAGAAGCTGATACCCCTGCCGCTGGTGATATTCTAACTCCAGACTTCACGACCCCTCTCCAAACACCATTCAGCCCGACATCAATACAAAATTCCTACCAAAGTTATTCCATCTACCAACCAATGTGTAACATATACACCAAGCAATTTTTGCAAAAAAAATAAAAAACGCTGCCATTCCTCCAAATCACAACCCTCCGCCCTCATCGCCCCCCTTTCATGAGCTCGCTCTGAACCCTCACCCCAAAAAGCCTAGCTTTTCTTGCCTCTTCGTCGGAAATATCAACCTTCTCCGCTGGACCTACCGCACTTATCGCTCGCTTTCTCAACTGAGCGTTAAACCCCCAATATTCGGCACCTAAGGTGTCAGTCAGCCGCAGGCTGGCGTTTGGCCCTGAGACCATCCATTTGAGCAGCTCCTCCTGAAGTCCCAGCTGGTGAATTCTGTAAAATATTCGGTCGTGTAGCTTTTCGTCCGAGGTGGGAGTCAGAAGAAGCCTTGTAAGAGGAATCAGAACCGTTTCGCTGTTCCCACTCTTACTCACCCAGCCACGAAGCTTGTCGATAAATCCTCGCTCCTGAGCTGCATCAATAAGCTTCAATACCTGATGGTCTCCAAGAGCAAGTTTGCCACTCTTCACCCCCTCAAAGGCAGTCGTAAAGTCCCTAAAATCGGTAAAGTGTGGCTTTGCAGCCGGATGTGTCGGCTTCACCGGCGGTTTTTTGGGATTCTGCGGCGACTTTTGTGACTGGCGTTGAGCCTTTGCCTCCCCCCCTTTCGGAGCCCCCTCCTCCTTGGTTGGCTCCTCTCCAAAGGTGCGTCGCTCCGCCTCGGTTAAGAGCGCATCGAATAGCTCTTCGGCTTTTCTAGCTCCCCCTTTGAATGTTTCCTCAATCGAAGGAAGTGCAGTATCGGAGAAATTTTTTACCTCCGCTGCAACAAGTCGACCGATTCGTTCAGCAAAATTCATAGCGCGAAAAGTATGATAAGACGAGGGTAAATATAACAGTGATCCTGTAAGGTGATTTTTCTACCAGCTTTTAAGGTGCAGCTGCAATATTGATAATCGGCAAAGGTTTTTTTTCACATCGTGGACAGAACAAAATCGAACGTGAATACACACTTCGCCCTGAATGAAAATTTGCCTCCGAAAAGATTGCAGAAATTAAGGTCTCGTGGTACTCGAGAAAGCTTATCGCTAGAGGTTTAACGCTAAAAAGCGGCGCTTCAACCGCTCGGCCAAACCACGAATTTTTTCTAGGAAAGTTTAATAATTATTCCTTAGAGGCTTCGAAATAAAGGGGTTCGAGGCGAGGGTGCTGCTGCTTTGGCACAGATTCGATTCGAAAGGACGAGAAAAAACGGGAGGAATATCAGGCATATTTTGAGGATTTTTCCTCGTCCTTTCGAATCGATGTATGGGCTGAATGAGCGGTGCCAACGTCCAAAACCTAAAATTACTATTCCCGACAAAAACTATGATCGATCACTCCACCCGCCGCATTCGCCGTATTAGTCCACTCGGGTATCGGGTAGTCGTACGTATTGATAAATCACCGAATGTCACTGATGGGGGTCTGTATCTTCCTGAGGGCGCTAAAGAGGCTATGCAGGAGTCGATTTTGTGTGAGGTCGTTGAGGTGGCGAGTGCGACCGATATCGACACCAACGAAGAAACAAATGTTAGCGGCATTCCGCTCGGAGCTCAGGTGCTAATTCCCCGCTCTGCCGGAGTGCGAGTTCCGTGGGAGGATTCGATTCGAATCGTCGATACAAAAGATATCCTCGCCATCGTAGAGGAAGCAGTAATTCTTTAGGACTTGCTGATAACCGCAGATGGTTATACCGATTATATTTATGGTCTGTAATACGCCGATGCATCTCTAACTTCTGGAGACATAATCGGCTTTATCGAGCGTTAAAATTATGGATACAGGTACGAATCAATTTATCAACCCATTCACCGATTTTGGTTTTAAAAGATTATTTGGTTCAGAGGCTTACAAAGAGCTTCTGATCGATTTTCTCAATACGATGCTACCCGAGCATCACCGAATTCAGGAATTGAACTACCGTCAAAATGAGCAGTTGGGTAAAACGGTTGTAGACCGAAAAGCAATCTTTGATCTCTACTGCCAATCAAGCTCAGGAGAGCACTTCATCGTCGAGATTCAAAGGGCAAAACAGAAGTACTTCAAAGACCGGAGTATTTTTTATTCATCATTTCTAATTCAGGACCAAGCCTTAACGGGCGAGTGGAACTTCAAACTATCCGCCGTTTACACGGTCGGTATTCTTGATTTTACCTTCGATGATGAATTAGAAAATTCAGATAAGTATTTCCATCAGGTGAAGCTAAAGGAAGATTCTACCAACAAAGTTTTCTTCGATAAATTAACGTTTCTGTATCTTGAGCTTCCAAAGTTTCGCAAATCTGAGGCTCAGCTCGAATCTCATTTTGAAAAATGGCTCTTTGCCTTCAAGCATCTTGCTTCTCTCACCAAACGACCTGCAAAGCTTCAGGAGAGAATTTTTAGCAGACTATTCGAGGCAGCCAACATCGCAAAATTTAGCACCACTGAACGAACAGAATACGAAGACAGCCTCAAAGTCTATCGTGATTTAAAAAATTCAATCGATACTGCGATTGAACAGGGGCGTGAACAAGGACGCGAAGAGGGGCTCGAAGAGGGGCGTAAAGAGGGACGTAAAGAGGGACGTCAAGAGGGACGTGCTCAGGGCTTAGTCGAAGGGCGTGCAGAAGGTCTCGTCGAAGGGCGCGCCGAGGGTCTCTTCGAAGGACAGGTCCAACAGGCTCGAAAAATTGCGCTAAATCTCCTAAAAGCTGGGTTAGATCCTGAAAAGATCTCTCAGATGACTGATCTTTCAATCACAGAGATAAAACAGCTCGAAGACAGCTAATGGAAGCTAGTGGAAGCTAGTGGATCGGTCGAGTCTCTTTCGATTCGACCGATTATTACCGACGGTCAAAAAAGGCCTCGTTACTCGCAGCGTGCGCAACAGGAAATCATTTTTCACCACCCTGCTAGCACCCTCACCTAGCTTTATCTATCGCCGCAATTAGATCAGAAATCAGAGTTGGCGGCGCTACAAGAACCGGGTTCTCCTCAGCGATGTCCCACTCGTCATACGGAATACGACGATTTAACGGATCCATCAGTGTGGTAAAACCGGTCTCGTGAGGAAAGAGGGTTGCGGCGAAATCCCACGGCTTAACCGATAGTTGAAACTGAACATCCTCGAACCCCTGGGCGAGCCGAATGCAATCGTTCGCGAACCCACCGAATCTGTAGGCATTCTCAACCGCTCCAGATAGCTTTAATGCCTCAACGAGCGGACCTTCTCGACCCTGCCCCATAAAGTACAGCATCGCAGATTCCCGCAGCATCGACGCAGAAGAGCCTTTTAGCCGTGGCCTCGTTTGAAATCGCGGAGCTGCCAATGCGGGATCCGGAAGAGTAACCGCCCGCACCCCCTGCCCCCGAATCGCCGTAAACAGGGTGCGATGAGGAACCTGATAGAACACCGCCATCTCAACCCGACGGCGGGAAATTAGCCCTACAAGGGGCCCAAACCCGACCTGCCCCCCTAAGGTCCGAAGAAAACGTTTACACGCGCTCGTTCCATCAATCGGATCGATAACAAGATAATCCTCATCTGAGCTGATGAGATCGTGAGTTGCTCCCCGCTCCTCCGACACAAGCGGCAACACACCTAACAGCTTATCAACGATGATTTTGTCGCAAGCAAGGTCAAGCGACAATAAAAGACTGCCATCGGGCTTAATCCAGGCACGTGCCTCCTCCTTCGATGCGGCCACCTCAATAAGGTAGGAAGCGGCAGCACGCACCGCGTTTTCGATATCTGAGAGTAACGAATGCATAGGAGCCTACACAGCGATAAGGAGCTACAGAGGGAAAATTGATCTACAATAAAAACAAAAAAGGCTAAGAGCTTCGCTAGTTACCCTGAAGGTGACCACCTTTATTTAGCCTGCAGCTGGCCGACTTTCGCCCCGCAACAACGATGAGAGGGTGGCTATCGAGGGAAGCTCAAGGGTCCGCCGCAACAACTGTTCGGGATCCTCATCATTTAGCAACAATGCATCGGCATGTTTTGCTGAAGGGAGCACAAACTCCTCTTCAGCAGGCACAACGTCTCGCTCCCACCGAATCCGAATTGAAGCGGCATCTCGCCCCCGCTCCCGCATATCGCGAACGCACCGCCGCTCCCACCTTATATCCCGAGGAGCAACGACGAACAGAGAGTGATCAAGCTGTTTTCGAACCACCTCGAAACAGAGCAAAAGAAACCCCTCAACTATTATAACAGGACGCGGATCTATTCGAGAACCGGATACCCGTGAGTGGCTCGTAAAATCATACCCTGGAGCGTCAATCGGTTCCCCTTTTTTTAGCTGAAAAAGCTGCTGAGCCAACAGCTCGCCATCGAGAGCATCGGGATGGTCGTAGTCAGACCGAGCTTTTTCCTCGTCGGAGGGGCGCCCCTTACTATGATAATACCAATCAAAAGAAACAAGCGATGCCGCCGAATCGCCAAGTTGGCGCGCGAGGAGCTTTGCGAGCATCGTTTTACCCGAGCCCGATGCACCGGCAATACCAATAATCGTACATGCCGATTCCATGCCACCCCCTTGCACGTCCTGTTTTCCTTGATCGTGTTGTTTAAGGATCACCCTTCGCTAAACAACTTCTCTAGCGCACTTCGCATCATTGTAAGCCCCGCGTCCCCAGCAGTCCGACTCTTGAGGACTCCCTCAGCGGTAAAGAGAAAGTAGGCAGGCACCCACCCATCACTATTCTGAAATGCATCCTTAATCGCGTGCTCATTATCGAGTGCGCACGGCTCGGTGAGCCCAAGCTGCGTTACCACATCACGCACCCGCTGCTCATCGAGATCCTCTTCCTGACGGGGCATATGAACCGCAACAACGCGAAGCCCCTTATCCGCAAACTCCTCTTGCCATTTCCTAATAGTCGGATAGTTTCCCTTGCACAGGTAACACGATACCGACCAAAAATGGACAAGAATGGGTGCTCCAAGGAGAGCATCGCGACCAGCCGCATCACCCAACCATCCATAGGCTCCCTCAAAGGAGGGCAATTCGGAACCTAAACGCATAGGCATTTTTTTCTGGCCTCAATTTAAAAAGCCCATTTTTTGTGTGGATCGGCTCTGAAAAAAGCAGCTTTTTCTCAGCTGATTTTCCTACCTGCCTCGAGCCGATCTCACAATCCTTTGCCGGATCGCTGACCCTACCTAAGGGTTGGCTTTCCGGGCTTCCAATCCGAGGGGCACATGCCGCCAGTTTGGAGTGCCTGAACTATTCGGAGCGTTTCATCGGTAGAGCGTCCAACATTGAGGTCGGTCACTACTGAGTAGCGCAGAACCCCCGATGGATCGATAACAAAAAGCCCTCGATGTGCGATGTTTTTGCCCTCGATCAACACTCCATAGGCGCGAGCAGTTTCCCCACTATGATCCGCTGCAATCGCAAAATTTGTTCCCGCAATTCCGTTTTTATCTCGCGGCGTTTCAACCCATGCTTTATGGGTAAAATATGTGTCGGTGGAGCAACCGAGAATCTCACATCCGATCTCATCGAACTCCTCTTTCCGATCAGCAAACGCGAGAATCTCCGTCGGACAGACAAAGGTAAAATCCATCGGGTAGAAAAAAAATGCGAGCCACTTTCCTTTATAATCGGCGAGCGACCGTATTTTTTGACTATTATCTGGCTCGGCTGGATCAAAAACAGGAAGGGAAAAGTGCGGTGCAGGTGCACCAATTTTTGCGTATGACATATGGAACTTAATATCCAAAAAAACAGACTGACCAGTGCCTAATTGATAAAATAGGGGAAACTATTTCATCAATTAGGCACATGAATTTGCGTAGCGAATTCGGGCAAAAACGCTAGTGCGTGTTGATAAAACATTAATTGCTATTTTATCAACTAGGCACTAGATAACTCTCGCCAAAAAGGAGAGAGCAGAGCTCGTTCCTCCGAATGGAAACGAAAAAAGACCCGCAAGTCAAAAAAAACCCGCGGCACCATCACCTCTCGGCCAGCTCCCCAAAACGGGACGCGCCTAGAGGGAAATTCCAACAGGGCAAACAGTAGCAGCTGCGGTGAGATTTCACCAGAGTTGGGGTGGTGGTTTTGGTGGGAGTGGTTTGGCTTATGGAGAGGGTGTGGCGGTAGCCCCAATGCGATACAGTTACAACCCCAAAATCCCCTCGCTCAACCGAACCACAACCAATTCTCCCCCTACCAGCCCCCACCCCAGACCACTTGCCCCACCCACCCCTCACCGTTTACTCTACGCAGCATGGTTCAGACTTACTCTCTTAAAATTTCCCCTAAATCAGAATCAACCTCCTACCAGGTAGTAGTAGGTGCTGATTGTTCTCGTGCGCTTGTAGAGTATCTAAATGAGCGGGGGCACAGCCGCGTTCATGCGGTGGTTGATGAGGCGATTGCGCCGTTTTGGACGGCACTTGCAGCCGATCTTAAGCTTCCGTACTCCGTGGACCTCTGGCGAGGGGGGGAGGCGCATAAGGGAATCGGTGGGGTGGCAGAGCTTTGGGAGATGTTTCTTGCGTCGGGGCTCGACCGCAAAAGTGTCGTGGTTAGTGTGGGCGGAGGAGCGCAAGGAGATCTCGTTGGGTTTGCGGCGGCAACCTTTAAGAGGGGGCTCGCGGTTATTCAGGCTCCTACGACTTTGCTCAGTCAAGTTGACGCGAGCATTGGGGGCAAGACAGGGTGTAATTTTGGCGGGGTTAAAAATCTTGTCGGGGTCATTCATCACCCCGCTCTTGTCATCATCGATAGCCGCTCGCTGGCTACGCTTTCGCCGAGAGATCTTGCTTCGGGAATGGCAGAGGTTCTCAAACATGGCGCGATTCGGGATGCGGCTTATTTTGATCGATGTGCTGCGCGCCCTTTTTCCGAGCTCTCAGAGAGTGATCGAGTCGCTCTAATTGAGGGTTCGATTCGGATAAAGGCTGCAATCGCGGCGGCTGATCCTTTCGAGCGAGGTGAGCGAAAGTTGCTCAATTTTGGACATACGATAGGACACGCTATTGAGGCACTGTCTCTTTTGGCGGAAGCACCGATGACCCATGGAGAGGCGATCTCCGTTGGGATGGTCGCTGAAGCAAAGCTGTCGGTTGGGGCGGGGTTACTCGATCCGGGCGTGGCTCTCCGTATCGAGGCGGCGCTACGGCTCCAAAACCTGCCAACGAGGATCCCATTTTCTACCACAACCGAGGCTATTCTCGATAAGATCGCTGATGACAAAAAAAATGTCGGCAATGAGGTCCGATGGACACTTCTGCGGGAGCTTGGCGCAGCGAATTTTGACCAGATAGTTCCGGAACATTCGGTGGTTGCAGCAATAGAGGCTATTAGGTATGGACCTCGATACTCCTTTTAAAAGCCTATTTTCCTATAAAAGTAAAACCAGAAAAGGAGACTCTTGGCTCAATCAATCCCAAATCAAAATCCACAAACGATCGCGCTTGCTCAGCCAAATTCTGCAATTAATGCGACAGTTACGATTCCCGCATCAAAGAGTTTTTCTAATCGCGCATTGATTGCCGCAGCGCTCGCATCAGGCCGGTCGATTATTCACGATGTCTCGCCGAGCGAAGACACGGTCGCGCTTCTTAATGCATTGGAGCAGCTCGGTATCGAGGTAGAGTGGCTCAGTGATAGCTCGGTTGCCATTTTTGGTGGTTCGGAGGGATTTCGGGATGAATCGCGCGTAATCGATGTAGGACCCGCCGGAACAACCTTCCGATTTCTCACAACCCTCCTCGCTGCAACTCGTTCCGGTGAGACTGTACTGCGCGGTTCCGAACGGATGCATCAGCGGCCGATCGGGGATCTCGTTGATGCTCTCTCTCAACTAGGCGCCAATATCAAATATGAGGGGACTCACGGTTGTCCCCCGCTCCGAATCCAAGGCTCCCGTTTGCAGGGGGGAGAAGTCACGATTCCAGGCTCAACGAGTAGTCAATTTATCACATCGCTACTTCTGGCAGCCCCCTGCTTTGAGGGTGGGCTAACCGTCGTTGTAGAGGGCGATCTCGTTTCCTCTTCGTATGTTGGAACAACGCTCGAGGTGATGGAGCAATTTGGAGTCTCTGTTGAACACATTCCCGGCTCGCTTCAGTACCGTGTCGCAGCGGGAAGCAGCTATCAGCCAACTATTTACCAGCCAGAGGGAGATGCAACGGGAGCAACCTACTGGTGGGGAATAGCGGCGATCTCGGGAGGAACGGTGACGGTGCGCAATATCAGCCGCGCCTCTCGCCAAGGAGATATCGGATTTCTGAATATTCTCGAATCGATGGGATGTACGGTTGAGGCGGGCAACGATGAGGAATTGCCGTGGGTGCGGGTTACTGGGCCGCGACGATTGCGAGGAATAGAGGCCGATATGGCACTTCTTCCAGATAGTGCGCAGACCCTCGCTATCCTTGGCGCGTGTGCTGAGGGAACCACCATTCTCACCGGACTTGAGACCCTCTCGCTCAAGGAATCGGATCGCATCGGCGACACAGTCCGGGAGTTGGCGAGCTGCGGCATCACCGCTACCGGTTCGCCAAGCTCGATGACAATTGTCGGCGGCGTTCCACGCCCGACCCGACCGATTGCAACTTATCACGATCACCGGATGGCGATGTCGTTTGCGATGCTCGCCGTGAAGTCCCACGGAATGGTTATCTCCGATCCACAGGTGACCGGAAAATCGTATCCAGATTTTTGGCGTCACCTTCACTCGATTGGTGTCACATCGAATTAGCGCGACGAAAATGAGGCGCGGTTCGACGAAGGAGCTCTAGATGGCAAATAGAAAGCGAGTCGCGCTTATTGGTTTTATGGGGAGCGGAAAAAGCACCGTGGGGCGGCTTCTTGCGTCCGAGTGGAGAGTTCCTCACATCGATACCGACACACATGTTGCTGCCCGAGCAGGTCAACAAACAGTGGGCGATGCCTTTGTAGCGCTCGGTGAGGGTGCGTTTCGTTCGGTCGAATCGACAGTTCTCGCTGATATTGTGAAAACTGATGAAGCGGTGATCTCTACTGGAGGGGGAATCGTCGAGATTGCGGGGAATCAACAGCTCCTTGCTGGATGGAGAACGGTTTTCTTGTACGCCGAACTTGACGCAATAATGCAGCGGCTATCTGCACCCGAGCACGCAGCCCGCCCCCTGCTTCAGGACGCAGCTGGAGCGGCGCATCGTTACAACCACCGCCTCCCCCGATACAGAGCCTGGGCAACTGACGAGATCGACACAAGCAACCTTTCGCCGCAAGAGATCGTCGAGCAGATACGGCTTATTACGGGGTAACTGAAAAACTTTTAGGAATCAGCAGAAGTTAATTTAGAGAGATGCGCACTTTATCACCATCCCCCATCCACTCCGAATCAACGATATGCCTCATCATCGGCGATCCGGTTTCTCATAGCCTATCTCCACGGATGCACGGTGCAGGGTATCGGGCAATAGGGCTTGCAGATAGCTTTGTGTATGGGGCGTCTCGGGTAAGTCCTGAGGGTCTTCCAGATGCCATCGCGGGAATCCGAAGCCTCGGCATCCGTGGAGTAAGTGTTACGATGCCACACAAAGAGGCGGTAATTCCTCTGCTTGACGAGCTAGACAAGGATGCACAAGAGCTTGGCGCGGTAAACACCATCGTAAATGAAAACGGCGTGCTTATCGGTTACAACACCGATTGGTTCGGCATCGCAACACCTCTTGCCGACGCCCTAAAAAATAGCCCAACCGCCCAAACCAGCCACTCCGCACTTATTCTCGGTGCAGGAGGTGCTGCCCGAGCCGCCGCATTCGCACTTCGCTCCCTCTCAATCCCCTTTACCATAACCTCTCGCACCGAGGAGCGAGCCGAAATTGTTGCAACCCGTTTCGGTGGATCAACCTGCCCCTGGGATGTTCGTCACACCGTCCGAGCCTCCATCTTCATCAACACAACTCCCCTCGGAATGCCTAATGCCCCCCTCTCCTCGCCCATCTCCCCCACCGTCTGGTCACCCACAACAATTGCCTTTGAAACTGTCTCCGTACCCCGCGAAACCCACTTTCTAACCGAGGCCCGCTCCGCATCCGCTTTCACCATCCAAGGCATCTCAATGCTCCTCTGGCAAGGAGTCAAACAGTTCGAGCTCTTCACCGGCCATCCAGCACCGGTAGATGCGATGAGCGAGGCGTTGGGGTAAGGCGAGGGTGGGATAAATCTTAAATCAGATTAATTTTTCTTATTCAGCTCGCAAAAAAAGTGCCGGCGAGCGCTTGCAGTTTTTGGGGGTTATTCGTAGGTTGCGGGAGTAGTTCGAAATTCCGTCATGGTTTTTGTCCTTATTTTTGTCATGCTGGCTGGCTCCGCCATCCTTATGGCAAATCTGCCCCCAAGTCCATCTGAAGTCAGAGTTGTGTCCCCGAATACCCTGACTCTCCTAGTAAGCAATCCAGCCAAGCTGAACTTTTCGGAGGTCAGGACGGCGGCTTATGACCAGGTTCTCCGGGTTGAGGCGCGAACCCCAACAGGTCTGCTCCTCAACTTTTCGAGGAACGCGGAAATCCACCCACCCGAGACCCGGATACGGGTTTCTAAGGTAGGGTGGATTGGGTACGTCGTCTTCAATTTTGAAGGCCTCGGAATTCGATCGGTTATCCTCGGGAACGGTCGGGCCATCCCGCCCGAAAGTCTACGAGGAGATACCCGCGCTCTCGCCGGGCGCCTCTACCAGAGGCTCTACCAGCTCGGGCGCGATTCGAACATCCGCCCCCTGAGTCTCTCGGGCTAACGGTGGCCTCTCAGGGAACGGTTTATTCTCCTGGTTTTCCCCCATACCCGCGCTTCCTCCCCAGTGAGCAGCGCGGGTCTTTTTATTACACTCGCGGAATATCCATCACCCCAGGATACGACAACACACTCCGGCGGCGATTTTTTGCGAATTGGACACTCGTAATTATGCAATTTATCGCATACGGAACCCCATTAACGTGACAAATTTCATCACCGTAATAGGTTGGTATCGGAAGCTCAACGATTCGGGCTTCTCGCTCAGCGAGTGCCAAAATTATCTGAGTGTCAAAGTGCCAGGTGTTCGTGAATGATTGAAATGGAATTTTTTTGAGCGCTTCAACTGAGTAAAGCCGATACCCCGAGTGATACTCCGAGAGATTGAGCCCCGTAAGCCGATTCTGCAACCAGGTCAAAATCCGGTTGCCCCAATACTTGTAGAGCGGCATTCCCCCCTTTCGCGCAGCTCCCCGAATCGCCATGCGGGAGCCAAATACCATATCAGCTTCACCCCGAATAAGAGGCTGAAGAAGCTCGCCGAGCGCCTCCGGTGCATATTGACCATCGCCATGAACCAGCGCGACGATATCAAGCCCTCTGTCTATAGCGTATTGGTACCCGACCTTTTGATTTCCACCATACCCTTGGTTTGCAGTATTTCGGTAAACCTTTAACTTCTCAATTCCCTCATGCAGCTTGTATCCGAGCGCCGCATAGTAGGTGTTATCATTGCTGCAGTCGTCAATAATAAACACCTCTTCGACCTGTTCCCAAACCTCACTTGGGATTCGACGGACAGTTTCGATAAGGTGATTGACCGCATTGTACGCGATAATAAAGATACCGATCCTGGGGCGCCTAACCTCTTTCTCGCTCATATCAAGCTCCTCAGAATACTGCCGTTTAAAAGGTACCCCTCAGATTATATCGTACCCCCCTCTCGTTCCCCACAAAAATCAGCGTCACCCCTACCCGAAATCGGTGGCGCACCTCACCTCTGCGCTTCGACCGCTACCGCTGCTCCCACGAGATCGTATCCGGCCACCTCGGTTATCTCCACCGTAACCAGATCCCCCGCCTGCACCGAGCGCCCTCCTAGAGGCTCGATATCATTGATGATAATCGTGCCATCAACCTCTGGAGCCTGCCACCTCGCTCGCCCCGTCAACAAAAGATCCGTGTCGTGGTGAGTCCCCTCAAGCAGTACCGAAAACCGCTTACCGAGCTGCTTTTCAAGTCGCTTCGCCACAACCTCCTGCTGGGCTGTCATGATTCGCTTTCTCCGCTCCTCTTTTGCACGCTCCGGCACCTGCCCCTCGTAATCGTGAGATGGAGTCCCACGCTCCCGTGAGTAGGTGAATACACCGACGCTGGAGAAGTGCTCTTCCCGAACTAATTTTTCAAGCTCTGCGACATCTTCCTCCGTCTCACCCGGAAAGCCGACAATAAAAGTTGTCCTCAATGCCAATTCCGGCGCAGTCGCTCGGATACGCTCAACAAGTGGACGGGTCGCAAACGATCCGAGGGGTCGCTTCATCGCCCGCAGAACCGATTCACTCGCGTGCTGAAGCGGAAGATCCAGATATTCGCAAACAGAGGGAAGCTCTGCGATGGCGCGTAACAGCGCCGTATCAATACCGATCGGATAAGAGTAGAGCAAGCGAATCCACGGCACCGCACCGTCCCGATCAAGCGTTTCCAACAATCCAACCAGACTCTCTTTAGGCGATGCATCAGTACCGTATGAGGTCAGATCCTGCGCAACAAGATTGACCTCTCTCACACCTCGCGCCCCCAATGACCGAATCTCTTCTGCGACCGACGCGATTGAACGGCTCCTCATTGCGCCACGAATTCTGGGAATAATGCAAAAGGTGCAGGGACGATTACACCCCTCTGCGATTTTCACATACGCCGTGTGCGGTGCCGACGCCAAACGCCGCGGCATCGTTTCGTCATATAAAAAGTATGGCCGACCCGCATCCTTGAGCGCTCGCTCCATAACCCCATCGCGAGCCACTTTTCCAACCGAAAGAAGCTCACTGGTCAACAAAAACTGATCGACCTCTGGAAGGCTCTCTTCAAGCTCATTCCTGTATCGCTCTACTGCACAACCCGCCACGATGAGCCGCCGCAATCGGCCCTTTTCCTTATACTCGGCAGCCTCTAACACAGCATCAATGCTTTCCCGCACGGCACTTTCGAGAAATCCGCAGGTGTTCACGATCACGACATCCGCCTCTGAAATATCAGAGACAATTTCAAATCCAGCCTCGCCCAGCGCCCCGAGCATAACCTCCGAATCAACCTGATTTTTCGCACATCCGAGAGTCACAACCGCAGCCGTCCCCCCAAACGCCCCCTGATGCGGAGCATCCCCAGCCGCCGTTATAGACACTCCACACCCGGGAGCCTCGTCGGACTTTGTTTCGTCAGGAATAATTGAGAGAGACTTCATGGGCTAGTACCGCTGAAACAACTAAAAATGTACGTTTAGAGAAAGTGAAAACAAGAGAGGAAAAATTAAGCTTGAGGAAGCACAAAAAGCGCTCAAGACCAACTCACCGCAAATCAATATGAGCCTTTAGTCCCTTGCTCAGCCTATCCCTCAAGTATAACGCGAACGCTGAAAGTATCCAAGGCGAGGCGAAAAGACGACGAAGCTGTCGAGACGTTAGGCGCCTTTTGCGGCTTTTTGAGAGTGACAGAGGAAAAATTGGATGGGTATGGAGGTACAGGGAATTTTTTTTGGAAGAATTTTTCAGATTAATGTATCTAGAGTGTCTTGTCTGAACAAACTGTCGTTGCTTGAATATAGGAGCTTATCGAGTGAGGCAGGGTGCTGACCGAGAGCTATTGATGTGATTGGGATTTTTTGGAGTGAGTGATTATGGTTTTTGGAATTAGTTTTTCAGCTGAAGGCACTGCAGGAAGTAATTTCAATTCAGATGCGAGTTTGAATTCCAAACGATTGCCGACGGTTAAATTGAATTTGCCTCCACTAGAAGTATCTTCGCCCACTAACGGCATCTCCATACAGCCGGAGCAAGCCGATTATTTAGCAAAGGCGCTGCTGCGTCGTCTTTTACATGCATATAATTCTCATGATGATGCGGGGCAGGGAACACGGGGAAAACACACCGATCAATTAGGGCCAGTTGAGCTTTTTATCTCTCATATATGCCCAAATTGCTTACCAGGCATTATTCCCGACTATATAAATCAGAATAAAGAATATGCGTTTATACGGGGTGATGTAGAACAAATGCTCCCACCGTATAGTATCAGCTCCGAGGCTAAACGGGCGGTTGAACTTTGGGTTGAGGATGCCATTCCAGAAGGCGCGCTTGAATCGTTAAAGCCTGTGTATTGCTCAGGTAAGAATGGTGACGGTATTGGGTCGGAAAATGATAATTTAAACCTTCTTAAAACAATTCTAGGAGATGAAAAATTTGCTCCAAAGGGACAACCAGAATCCTTGGAATTTAGTTCTAAGATCTTCGAGTGTCTAAAGATCATTAACATGTGTTACGACCTAGATCGCCTCTATACCGATGAGGTTAAGGCGTTGGTTCGTTTGATATGCTCTGACAAAGACGTAAACGAAAAATCGAACGCCTGCACGAAATATCTGAAAAAGGTTTTACCACAAAAAATTGAAGCCGAATTCAATAGTAATAGTTAATTTCGATCGATTACTAAAATGAACATCAAACTCGCCTGGCTTCGCCTAAAACCAGTCGAGTTAAGACTTTGGATCGAGCATCGAAGCTCTAGTTCCAAGTAATTACGTGCCCCAAACCCCGAAAAAGCGCGTTTTAATGAGGGAAACGTTACGTCCTTCTCGCCCCTTCAATCCTCAGAGACCCATTGCTCTCATGGCCAACACTTTTCCCTAGCATTAACCCCAGACTGTTCCGAAAACACCCCGAAAACTCCCGATAAACCTCAAAAGCAGTCCACTCCCTCAATAAACTCTCAACGTCGATCTGTGAATTAGCGATACAGAGAAAACGGCCTTACACGGGAGATTTGCGAAAATTTGGCAGAGGAATCGGTATCGAAGGGCCTTTCAAATAGATACTTTCAGGTCAAGTTATAAAATTTGAAACGACCATAACAATGAATGGTTATCAATACCACCTACCTGAAAAATCCCCTGCAGAGCCACCTCGAACTTCAAAACCTCAACGTGACACTTACAACTATTCAGAGGTATCATTTCCACCGCTGCTCGGCACGGAGCGGTGGATAAGCCGTACGTCAATACCTTCACCCTATCCAGAAAACATCCCCCACCCCTTAAGAAGCGCCATGGAAATCCCCTACTCTGCACTATCTCCCGATGTGTTGACCGCGATTATCGAGGAGTTTGTGCTGCGGGAGGGTACCGATTACGGGGATGGAGAGTGGAGCCTTGCGGAGAAAGTCGCTGAAGTGCGGCGCTTGCTTACCACTGGAGGGGCGGCTATTTTTTTCGATGAAGAGAGTGAGAGCTGTAACGTTATGCTAAAGCGATAATTATCCGCCCCACCTGGGAAATAATTCATATCCTCGTTGATATAGTCTCACCGAGTAAAGAACCCAAGATAAATCACACTGCCCTAGATTGACTCACTGAATCAAAGCCTCATATGTTTCTCACCGATATTTTCGTCAAACGCCCGGTTCTCGCGGTCTGTTTTAATCTGATTATCCTCATCGCTGGACTTAGGGCTTATGGAAACCTTACCACTCGGCAATATCCGCGAAGCGATATCGCGGCGGTAACGGTTACGACAGCGTATGTGGGGGCTGATGCTGACCTGGTGAGAGGTTTTGTCACAACCCCTCTTGAGCGAGTTATCGCGAGCTCGGACGGGATCGACTATCTTGAATCTTCGAGCGAAGAGGGTAAAAGCACCATAACGGTGAGACTCAAGCTTAACTATGATACCAACGCAGCACTTACTCAAATTCAATCAAAGGTCGCTCAAGTTCGGAATGAACTTCCACCCGAGGCTGAAATACCGGTCATAAATGTTGAGCTTGCCGATAACCGATTTGCCTCGACTTATATCAGCTTTTTCTCAGATCAGCTCGAGCAGAATCAGATTACCGACTATCTCACGAGAGTTGTACAACCAAAGCTTAGTGCCGTCGGTGGGGTACAAAAAGCGGAGATTCTCGGCGCTCGGACCTTTGCGATGCGGGTTTGGTTAAAGCCTGAGCGACTGGCTGCTTATCAAATTAACGCTCAAGAGGTGTACAACGCGCTAAGAGCAAATAATTATCTCACCGCAATTGGATCAACAAAAGGCTCAGCAGTAACCGTTTCCCTCTCAGCAAATACAGACTTGAAGACCGTAGAAGAATTCCGTCAGCTCGTTGTGTCGCGCCGTGGAGACTCGATTATTCGGCTCTCTGATATCGCCGATGTCCTTCTTGGAGCAGAGAACTACGATCAGGAGGTTCGGTTTGATGGAAAGACCGCTACTTTTATGGGGGTATGGGCACTCCCAACGGCGAACTCTCTCGATGTCGTAGCTGGTATTCGGGCTGTTCTCCCAGAGATCGAGAAAGCTCTTCCTGCTGGAATGAAACTCGCTATCCCGTACGACTCAACGATCTATATTCGGGACGCAATCAACGATGTTATCCGTACTCTAATTGAAACAATCGCGATCGTAATCGTTGTTATCTTCCTATTTATTGGATCAATTCGCTCAGTCATCGTTCCGGTTGTCGCAATTCCGCTCTCTCTCGTGGGCGCCATTGGGCTGATGTACCTCTTTGGATTTTCGATCAACCTTCTCACACTCCTTGCGATTGTGCTCTCGGTCGGTATCGTCGTCGATGATGCTATCGTGATGCTTGAAAATGTGGAGCGGCACATCCGAGAGGGAGAATCCCCGATAACGGCTGCTATTAAAGGGGCCCGCGAGCTTATTGGGCCGACTATCGCAATGACCCTTACACTTGCAACGGTGTATGCTCCGATAGGCCTTCAGGGAGGATTGACCGGAACTCTTTTTCGGGAGTTCGCCTTTACCCTCGCAGGAGCAGTGGTCATTTCCGGTGTCGTAGCCCTCACCTTGTCACCAATGATGTCGTCGCTCCTTCTCACTGACACCGCTCATGAATCTCCCCTTGCGCAGCGGATAAATCGCGGATTTGAGGCTATTCGGGGCGTCTATCTTCGCCTCCTCGATTCCATTCTCGAGGTGCGTGTGACGGCAGTAGTATTAGGAATTATAGTAATTCTTCTTATTCCAATCTTTTTTGCGATGTCAGGGAAAGAGCTTGCTCCACTTGAAGACCAAGGAGTTGTATTTGGTATTGTTCAGGCATCACCGAACGCGACCATTGAACAAACAACTCCTGCAGTACGACGTGTCTTTGAAGCCTACAAACAGTTCCCTGAATATAATGTGAGCTTTCAATTTACTAGCCCTACCAACGGTTTTTCAGGCATGCGGCTCAAACCTTCGAGTGAGCGTACCCGAACATCCCAGCAGATTCAGGAGCAACTTTTTCCCATTTTCGGCATGATACCCGGAGTTCGGGTCATTGCGACAACACCTCCAGCGCTACCCGGTGGTGGCCAATTTCCCGTCGAATTTGTGATTTCATCGACCGATGAGCCGCGGCAGATATACGATTACGCCAATCAAATAATCGCTGGCGCGATGGCCTCTAAAACTTTTATGTTCCTGGATTCAGATCTCAAATATGACAAGCCACGAACTACAATTGAAATAGATCGTGATAAAGTTGCCCTAATGGGGCTCAATCTTCAACAGATCGGGAGAGATCTATCCGTCATGTTGGGAGGAAACTACGCCAATCGATTTGCCGTTCAGGGAAGAAGCTATAAAGTCATTCCACAGGTCGATCGGATACATCGATTAACCCCCGATCAACTCCTCGCCATCTATGTGCCGGGTCCCGATAATCGCTCAATACCCCTTGGCAGTATCGCAACTCTTGAAAACTCTGTTCAACCACGTCAACTCAATCGATTTCAACAGCTAAACTCAGCAAAAATACAGGGTGCCTTTATTCCCCGTCCTGACCTGACGCTTGACAAAGCACTCAATGTTTTGGAGGCTGAGGCGAAAAAAGTATTACCACGATCATACGTTGTTGATTATGCCGGAGAGGCGCGTCAGTTACGGGGCGAGGGAAATACCCTTGTTACCACCCTTATACTTTCCATTGTTCTTATTTATCTTGTTCTTGCTGCCCAGTTTGAGAGTTTTCGCGATCCACTGATTATTCTTCTTGGTTCGGTTCCGCTCGCTCTTTCGGGAGCACTCGCGTTTCCCTTCCTTGAATTCACAACGATAAATATTTACTCGCAGGTTGGTCTCGTAACTTTGGTTGGCTTAGTCGCAAAAAACGGAATTCTTATCGTCGAGTTTGCAAATGCGCGCAAAGATGAGGGTGTCGAGAAACTTGTCGCCATTCGCGCCGCAGCAGCAACACGGCTACGACCAATTCTGATGACCTCAATTGCAACAATTGTTGGCCATTTTCCACTAGTGCTAGCTTCGGGTGCGGGAGCGTCCGCTCGCAATAGTATCGGTATAGTTTTAGTAACAGGAATGGCGATCGGGACGATCTTTACGCTATTTCTCGTGCCGTGTCTCTATGCGATAGTCTCTTCGGAAAAGCGTAATGTTGCAAACCAAATGGAGCTCTCTTAATGATTACATCTGCAACTGCATCTTCATCAGCTCACTTACTATTTTTTCTAAAACGAGCGAGCACCTCCTTCTTCCCGTTTTTTAGTCTAATTGCCCTTTCTCTTGGCCCAGATTCATCTCTAGCGGATTCTTCACCGGAATCCACTCCAACACCAAAAGTAATTGAGTATAACCTCGATGCAGCAATCAAGCGGGCTCTCGCGGAGAACTTTCAGGTTACTGAAGCACAAAAAGAGCTCGAAAAACAGCAGAGTTTAGTGACCAATATCCGTGGAAAGGTGCTGCCTCAACTTGGAGCAACGGGTGCCTACAATAAGACCGATACAGGGCTTATCCCTTCGGTTGGAGGACGAGAGTTTGGTAATGCCACTACCTGGAATGGTGGAGTCGAGCTTTCACAATCGCTATTTTCAGGTGGGTCTGGCATCAATAGCCTAAGAAAGCAACAGCTTCTTGCTGATGCTGCCGCACTTGGCGTGAGTGCGATCCAGCAAGCGGTTATTTACCAAACAAAAAAGGCATTTTTTGATGTTCTTCTTGCTCGCAGAACTATCGAGGTTCAGGAGCAGCTCGTGCGGCTGCGCGAGGAGACTCTAAGTTCGGAGCGAAATAAATTCGAGGCGGGCACGATCTCAAACTTTGAGGTTCTTCGTGCAGAGGTTGCGCTCGCAAATAGCCGCACTCCACTCATTCAGGCCAAGAACGGCCTAAATATTTCAGAGGAAGAGCTTAAGCGTGTTCTTGCGCTTTCAGAGAGCTCCATAAAAATTGCAGGCAACCTAGATAAGGATACTCTTCCCCTAACCACCATCGATGAAGCTCGCGCCGTCGCGATGAAACATCGCCCAGATCTTCAGCAACTCTCCCTCCTTGTCGAGGCTCAGGAGCGAGGAGTAAATGTGCAACTCGCAGAATATCTACCGAAAATTACCGCTTACTCGAACTATACCTACCGTAATAATCCATTTGGCGAGAGTGGCACTCTAGATGGCTGGCAAATTGGTGTTCGTGGCACCTGGAACATATTTGATAGCTTTGCCCGAGAAGGTGCCGTTAATGCAGCACGAACCGATCAGAAGCTGGCCCAGATTGATCATGAACGACTTTCTCAAGATATAGCCGTAGAGGTGAGTCAGGCGATGCTATCATGGGCCGAAGCTCAACAGCTCCTCGAGGCCTCTCAACAGGTCGTCACTCAAGCCGCCGAAAGCGAGCGACTAGCCCGCGCCCGCCTAGATGTAGGCGCAGCCACTCAACTCGATCTCCTCGATTCTCAGGTCCAACTAACAGAAGCCCGAACCAACGAAATAAAAGCTCTCCACAAACTCAATATAACCAAAGCAGCCATCGAGCGGTCGGTTGGAGGATTTTAACCGCCCTACTCCGTGGTCATCCGTTGGCTTTTTTCAGAGATTGCTTTTGGTTCGCAATAGCAGTTCTAAGTTTGATTAATCGATTATTACACCGAATATATTCTGGATTTTTAAGAACGCGTTCTCTATCAGTTTCATCGATAAAAGCCAACGTATGCGCTCTATCGATACTGTGAAGATATTCGCCTATGTAGTGATTGAGCTGAAGACTTTCCCAATCTCCGTTTTCTTCCGTAAATAGCTGTAACGTAAGGTAGTAGTCCTCCATAAATCGATGATCATCATGATACGTTACGGAGTCGACCTTCAACTGAGTTAAGTCGAGGAGAAAACTGTGGATTGGAGCGTTATTGTTACTGAAGAAATCTTCGTAAGAAAATCCATATTCAAACGCACGCGTTCTATTCAACAATATTCCTGTAGCACTTGAAAACTGCGTTGAATACACCCGTCCAAATGCGACCGCCTTCGCGGTTTTTTCTAATCTTCGTACCAGCCAATCATAGGCATGCGGCATCAAAAGATCATCATAATCTAGAAACGCAGCGTAGCGCGATTGAACCTTTCTCAACGATTCATTCAACATCTTCGACCGTAGATCACCGCTACCATCAACTGATTGATAGTGATGAACCTGAGGGGGATTATTAGGGTGCCAGGAGAATTCATCAAGAAGATTACTGATCGCCTCCTGCTGAAATTCCGAGAGATCTTGTGCTGCAATCGACGGCACACAAATACAGCTATGCATCGCCGCAAGGCATCCAAGAGCATTTCGAAGGAGCTGGATATCACCCGACTTATGAAATCGGATAATTGTCGTAACTATTGGAAGATCGCTGTCCGTCCGATTATTTTTCTGCGTCAGAAAACAGCGCGCCTCAAGACAAACCCGAAAATTCTTATAGCCCCCTTCAGGCATTTCTGAAGGATATAGGACCAAAGGAGATTGAAACGCTTCGTGTGCGGCAATAGATCCATTGGTGCTTACCTCGATAAGCCCGCTATCACCATAATAGTGAGGTACTATAACCGACTCTGGACGAGAGAGGGCGAGCGTGATCATCGCCTCGATCATACCAGCCGAAAAAAAAGCTGGTCGTCTAAACTCAAGCACCCAATCAGCATCTCGCCGATTACTAACCTGCGCAGATGGAAGGTCAATATTTACCTGTTCATCGACTGTAATGGTAAATCTATCAAATATAGTTGATTCATTTAGGTTATGACGCAAACGTTTAGCAAAGTCATCATTACCGGAGAGAAGCTCCTGAAAATATTCAGTAAAAACGAGATGAAGTCGTCCCGTGCGAGAAGTAACAGTTGGTGCTTTCGCCTGTGATGCATACGGTATTTCGGAAAGCGCTCGCCCAACAGAATTTAGGTAGCTATACCCATAGCGACTATCCGGCTCTAAATGGGCCCCCTCCGCCCATTCGTTCCACGCATTTACCAGCAAAAATCGGCGATCAACTGGTAATGTATCCTTTGTATATCGGACAAGTTTCTCCAACCAATCTTGAAAAACTTCTGGCGTACTACCGTGAACAACATACGCCTCCCTCCCGTATCGCGCCGTGTTATCCCACATCGGAATGATGGAACGGAAATAGGTAAAATCTTTCGATGCAGTTTGAGCGCTGTAAAAACGTGCAACGTCCTCATACGAGAGAATACTTCCATTTATAGGACCGAACGGAGAGACGCTTTCCTTAATCTCAGGTGCACCACCCTCTGTCCAGTCATGAAGGACTCGTTCGACACCGCCATCCATGCCAAAGTCAGCTGGATTGGTCGCACCTCGGGTAAGAACCGCCACAACATATGGAGCAGCAATGCCGTGCGAAACACACTCCTCTTTCCATATTTTAAGATATCCTTCGATATCTGGAATCGACGAGGGTCGATAGACAAAGAGAACGGGCCGATCTTCTACTCGGATGTACCTATTGTCCCGGAAAAAAGGGATAAGATAGGTAATAAAGGCCCTAGCATCTGAATCGGAGTACTTTTGCGCAAGCAGAACCTCTGACTCATTTCCATCCCAACGTCGCGTCCAGTTCTCATTTGCCCAACAAAAACAGAAGGGCATCTGGATATCGGGCGCATCCAGCAACATCTTCGCTGGTTGTTCGAGAATAAGTCGGCCATCAAACCAATAGTGATAAAAAACCTGCCCATGCACACCCGCCTTCTTCATCATTTCAGCCTGGGTTCGGAGAACATCAGGTGAATCAAGCAGATAATAACCAATGTCAGAGTGCGGAATATGTTGTTGATAGTGACCGCGAAAAAGAGGTGTTGCTCCACGAACCTTTGTCCATTCAGTAAACCCCTCTCCGTGCCAAGCATCATTTTCTGGAATTGGATGAAATTGAGGAAGATAGTAGCTCAGAATCTTAACTTCATCGTGAATTATGCTGGTCTGAAAATCCTCCTGAGACTCGTAACATCGATAGTCTGGCAAAGAATCTCGGCGATGAAGACGAAGCGATTGTCCCTGATGAGCCGATGCAAATATTAGAATCAACCGCTCAAGGGCGTGAGCAAGTGTTCCATCAGCAGGAATTGGTTCGCACGGAAAATCGTTAAAGGTAATAGGAAGCTGCAAAATATGCTGCAGACAATAGCTTCGTGCCCAAAAGATACCACTCTCAGGGAACTCAGTCTCCTTGAACTGATCAATGGATATATTGGTAAATCTTTTTAGAATACTGCTGGCTAATTCGTAGCTTTCTCCCCACCTACTTCGATCATGCAGAATCTCCCTCCGCCCTTCAGGAAAAACAATTTTCCCGCATGTCATCAGCTTTTCGAAAATATGAGATACTGTCCCGCCTGTCGAATCGGGTTTTCCCAAAAGAAGATCAAGTGGATCGTCACACCAATTTTCATGAACCTGATTATGTGGACTTTTGTAAGAGTGAAAATGCCCTACTATATCATAATTTAACAAACGCTGACCGAACTGAACAATCATAGGTGCGATATCTCGACCTCGATTCGGAACCTCCTCAACGAATATTTTCCCAATCTTATTTTTAAGCAGCAAACAGATTCGATCACGAAGCTCTTCACTCTCTGTCCCTTCAGGAACAGAGACAAATAGGTCAAAAGGCTGACTTATAGACCCTAATCGAACTGCAATCGATTCGATTATTTCCGGCTCAGGCAAGTAGAGATGAACTGCAACTGAGCAGTTTCGAGAGATGGCCGATCCGCGTGAGTCGACCAATGGATCTATATAATATGGTACGATTGAGAGCGATAGTTCAACACACATTGGTGTTGTAATATCAACAGCTTCAGCCATCGATGTTTGTCGATATAAGCCCTTCTGAGCGAGGCGACGATAAGCACCACGAACGCCTCCATTACGTAACAAACGAAGAGCCCGACGACCGGACAGCTTTAGTCCATGATGAGCAAACTCACGTCGTATGATGCGAGAGATTCTACGAATCTCTCGCATACGACCAGCGCCCCTTCTAAACGACTCCGTCAAACGCCACGAACGTGAATTAAAAACAGCCTGAATCTTTGAATCAGCAACCTCTAATTTTTGATAAAGTTGCTTAATACTATCTGACTGTTCATCTACTTTGTATTGGAGAGAACATTTCTGTTCCTCAATATCAATGATCTTTTGATTAAGCTCCGAGGTAATGAGTACATATTCCTCGTTTTCAACTCTGAGACTTTGATATTCGCCCTCAAGTAGCCTAATCTTATCTTGTAAAAGCTGAATATTACTCCGAAGAGCGAGGATGGCTTTATTCGACTCGATTCTTTCATCTGCTAACTGCTGTTCTGGATGCAAACGAGTGGTTACGGATTCATCCAGCCACTGACTATATTCAGCGATGCTTGGGGGGTGAGTTAGTACCTCTTGAAAAACTGCTACCTCTCTTTCCGCATAAGCATGAATCTGATCTTTTGACAAAGACCATCCAAGGTCTGCTGCAACAGCCTGAAGTAAGCCGAGTCGAGTGCCATCGAATTCATTTGAGGTTTGATCCGGCCGCCCTGAAAATGCGGCTGCTGGTAACATTAACGCCCTCAGCAGAATATGTCCGGCCTCAAACGATGAAGTACCAACCCACTCCTGATCGATGAAAACTGTAGTACCATCTTGTGCTACTAGCAGATTTCGAGGAACGCAGTCGTATAGAGATCCTGAAAGCTCGACAGAGTGGCTTGTTGGAAGAAAAGCTTCTCCTTGTGATTTTGCTATATGAGAAAGCTTATCGAAGTAATCGATAAAAAATCGGCTTACATCGCGCACATTCCAGCCATCTTGACTGAGTATCTGAATAATATCCCAAGAAAGACATCGGCCCTTCACATACTCGGCCCGCTCAGAGACAACATTGACCAAAGAGTTTGTCGCAGCTGAGTCCGCAAGTTCAGGGAACAATCTTTGGTAGGTAACCTCGACTTTCCCATCTTCGTTCTTCAGAAAATGTGTAGCTTTACAAAACTCCTTTTTTCTGGATGTTGAGAAATGCCATGCAAAACGAGAACTCTCTACAGATGGCGATAAAGCTTTTCCAGCAATAATCAGAAATGAATTTGCCAAATCCATTCCGAGGCCATTTTTTTCGAGAGTAGGCCATACTAGCGTTGGAGAAAAGGAGAGGTATCGAGGGAGCTGAATGTCGCTCCAGACGCTTTGCCACGCAAAGGCGGAGCCATCAAAATTGGGAGATGAAAATCCCGATTCAGTAACTATAGATATCGGTAGCTTATAATCGGGGAAAGGCGCTAGAAATTCAGTCGACCCAAATCCGGCATTTAAAAACTTCTCCGCTAACTCAAGCTTTCCGTAGGTCTGAGGCTGACCGTTGCGATACCGGCCCTCAATGCCATACATCGGTAAACCTAGATGATCTTCGGGAGCGCCCGCAAAATATTTGAGTCCGAGTTGATTCTCAATAGCGACTACAACCCGTCCACCAGGCTTTAACAACTTGCACACTTTCTGCAACATTGCCCGAGCCGGATCCGCAGAGCTCATGAAAAGGGAAGCATATTCCAAAACCCCAATCATCACGATAAGGTCGAATCCCTTTTCGCACTCAAAAAGATCAAAATTTTCCGAGACAACTGTTACGTTCGACAGATCTCGCGTTCGCTCCCTAGCGATTCCAGCCCGACGCGGAGAGCCCTCAAGAGCCAATACCGTACCACCGCTCTCCCCAAGAAAGCGTGTAATTGCACCACATCCAGCTCCAATCTCAAGAATATCTCCTGTAAGAAGCGATTCAAAAGGACGAAGAATATTTGCCCGCTGCGGAGAAAGGTGGTACGTCGATGGCCAATCGGTGCAGTGCCTGACCAGATCCTCTGAAAAAAGAGAAACATCAGGGGCATTACGAACAATCTGCGCTAAGCGTGATTCAACCTCATCACCATCACTATACGTAATACCGCCATAACCCGGACGCCGCCATATTCCAAATCGCGGATCTAATTCGTAACCTAAAGCTGAAAGAACAGATTTCATGAAGGAACTCCCTCGAGACACAACTCTAGTCCAAGATTAATAAGTCCGAAAAATGAACTGTTCGGATGGACCTGAAGATGGATTGAATCATAACGCCGGTCGTGAGGCACCACTCCCTCTGACTGTTGAGATGCGATTCCGATAGAGACAAAGTAGTCCCCCGCCGCAAGTCGACAAACAAAACGGGCCCGAACAATCGCAACACTACCGCCTATGCTGACTTGATCAAAACCATCGAGTGGGTGCGTTTCTGAATTGATACCATAGACTGTAACCCCTTCTTTTGTCTTTATCGTCACCCCAATTATTGGTCGAATAATTGTGTCGATGAACGATATAGCAATCGCCAGATCTATCTTCTGCCCAACATCCAAACCGTTCCGATACGATTCCCCGTCAGCGAGAAGGCAGAAATCAATTATTTTAGCTGCGCCGTCGCCCCATCGGTATTCGTGCGGGTTGTATCCGGGTCGGGTTGAATATAAATCCTCGACAGTACTGAGAGTTGAGCCTACATCGATGGAAGATTCGCTTGGCGGATGATCCAATAAGGGTGTTTGATTTCCTAGCGAGTGATAGGAGCTTTTTTTTCCAAATAATAAATCAAGATAGACGTTAACTACTTGTCTCGGCTCACCCTGAAAAGCAATTTCGCCCTTTTCAAGCAGTATTGCCTGAGAACAGTGTGTAACGATCTGTTCTGTTGAATGGCTGACCAGCAAAATACTAGTACCCGACTCTTTCAGTTTTTTGAGCCTTTCAAAGCACTTCGCCTGAAATTTTGCATCACCAACAGCAAGCGCCTCGTCAACAACAAGTATGCTTGGGGAAACTTGGGCCTGAACCGCAAAGGCGAGCCGAACCATCATACCGCTTGAGTACGTTTTCACCGGATGATCGATAAAATCGCCAATATCAGCAAAATCGACTATTTCGTCGAAAAATGAATCGATCTCGTCCTTTTTTAACCCAAGAACTGCACCATTGAGGTAGACATTTTCACGACCTGTAAAATCTGGATTAAAACCAGATCCAAGCTCCAAAAGAGCAGCTATGCGACCGGACGTTTCCACTGTCCCACTTGTGGGACTAAGTGTCCCACATATGAGCTGCAATAGAGTTGATTTACCACTACCATTTCGCCCAACAATCCCGAGAGTTTCTCCTTTTTTGAGCTCAAATGAGACATCTTTTAATGCCCAGAACTCTTGAAAATATTGACGAGGAGAGGCACGAAGAGCACGCCGAACCTTAGGCATGACAAACTGCTTTAGTCGATCCCGAGGATGCGCGTACATTGGATAACATTTAGCGACATTCGCTACTTTGATAACTCGATCAGAGGACATCGGCAAAACCCTCCCTCGTTTTTTGGAACCAAAAGAAACCAAAGGATGCCACGAAAAAGGAGGCTACTGAATATCGTCCCAACATAAAGAAGTCTGGATATTTGCCCCAGTAGAGAATATCTCGGGCCTGCTCGACTACTAGAGTGACGGGATTAAGGTAAAGAAGATATTGATAATCTGGGGGAATCGATGATATCGGATAAAAAATGGGCGACATGAACATCAACGCCGAAACGACAATTCCGATTGCCTGACCAACGTCGCGCACATAAACACCAAGAGACGCAAGTAGCCAAGAGAGACCAAGAATAAGCAATATGAACGGAAAGAGGACTAACGGAAGAAAGATGGCCGTGACAGGCGGCACTCCAACCAGAATCGCATGAGCACCGAGCCATACGATTAGGCTAATCCCTGCGTGAAAAAGTGAAGATCCAAGTGCCACACAAGGTAAAATCTCAAGGGGGAAAATAATTTTTTTTACGTAGTTAGGATTACCAAGAATGAGAGTTGGAGCCCTGCTAATACACTCACTGAAAAAATTAAAAACTATCAATCCGACAAAGAGCACCAAGGCGAATTCAGCTCTAGATGTGTTGCTCTGCCAACGTGCCTTGAAGACCTCGGTAAAAACAAAGGTATAGATTGTAAGCATGCAGAGAGGGATCAAGAATGACCACAAAATCCCAAATATCGAACCCTTGTAACGGGCTGACACTTCACGCAACAGTGAAGCTTTAATTAGCTCTCTGTTACGCCATAAACTTTGAGTTATTGCCCCGGGAGAGGTTGGATGCCGATTCATAGTGGTGGAGAGTTTGGGTAGGGCGCTTTACATAAGCGCGCTCGTAATCACCGCATAAGAGACGTGCACATTGCGCTTCGGGTGAAAACGGGCCACGGCTCGACTGGTACCCAAACAGGGTGGTGAAAAATGCTCGCGATCGGAGCATTTTTCACCACCCTGTTATGTGAGATACCATCCAAGGCCGAGACTCTACTATAAATCGCAGACCCTGAAAAACCCCTCTTAGAAGTTTTTCAGGGTCTGCTTTTTCATTATCTTCTACGCCTCTTTCGAGGAGTCGCCGTTGGGGTTGGTGTTAGGGTGGGACGTGGCGTTGGGGTTCTCGTTGGCGTCACAGTGGGTGTTGCCGTACGAGATGCCGTTGCAGTCGCCACTACAGTCGGTGTTGGCGACGGTGTCGGCGTTGCAGTTGATGTCGGGGTTGCGGTTGCCGTCATCGTTGCAGTCACAGTTGGGGTTGGGGTAGCAGTTGGCGTACTCGTCGGTGTTGCGGTTGCCGTGCGGGTCGCCGTGGCTGTTGCTGTTGGTGTTGCCGTTGGTGTGCGGGTAGCCGTCGCTGTTGCGGTAGATGTCGGGGTTGCTGTTGCCGTCATCGTTGCCGTTGCCGTCACCGTCGGAGTTGCCGTTGCGGTAGCGGTCGGGGTTCTCGTTGGTGTTGCAGTTGCAGTCGGTGCCACCGTTATCGTAGCTGTTGGAATGGCAGTTGGGGTTGCGCGGGCAACTGCAGAGAATACCATTGAAGGTAGCCCCTCGACGACGGTTGCGGTCTGCTCAGCAGGAACAAAGCTGTACGCTGCTGATGTTGGAACTACTCGGACCAACGAGCCCTCACCAATCAAACCAGAGGTAAATTCACCACCAGCATTAGTAAACGCGGTCGTTGCAGTTCCTTCCGCAGACACAACAACTGGGACTCCAGCGACCGGAGTCTGATTTGCTTTGATAACACCACTAACGGGGTAACTAAACCCTATCGATCGAGCCAAAGTAATTGCCTGAAACGCATCGAGTTGACCGCCTGAACGAACTTTTCCGCTCAGAGACGAACGAGTCGCCGCCGATTGAAGCACTATCTGTTTTACCTGCGTAGCTGTCCTAGGTTGGCTGCTTTGAATCAAACCCACCAAACCCGCTACAAATGGCGCCGAGGCACTAGTACCTGAGAGAAGTTGATAGTTACCGAGAAGCCCATCGTACCCAACAGGAAAAGCGGAGATAACGTTCACACCAGGAGCTGCGATATCTACCGCCTGCCCGAAATTTGAGAAGGATGCCAAAGATCCATCAGTGGCAAGAGCACCGACTGATACAACCGAATTTAACTCATTCGAAAACGAAGCAGGATAAACTGGATTCGTGTCGTTTGAACTCGAACTATTTCCAGCTGACGCTACTGTCACAATCTGTGCTGCCTCCGCCGCCGCGAGAGCGTTGAGCTCTGCTTGGCTTCGTTCGGCACCACCGTAAGACATATTCATTACGACAACATTAACTCCGCTTTGACGAAGCCTAACTATATAGTCAATCGCCTGAATGGCCGAAGAAAGAGATCCTGTACCCGCAGCATCGAAGATCTTAATCGGAAGAATTGCACAGTTCCAACATACGCCCGACATACCAACACTGTTGTTGGTTGCAGCAGCCGCTATAGCAGCGACCTGAGTTCCGTGTCCATGGTCATCTTGCGGATAGTTATCGCCATTCGCAAAATCCCAACCGAAGAGATCATCGATAAAGCCGTTGCCATCATCGTCGATCCCATTTCCGGCAATTTCTTTTGCATTTTTCCACAATTTGGTGCTTAAGTCGGGGTGTGTCAGATCGGCACCCGTATCAAGTATAGCGATAACAACTCCGGATGAGCCTTGAGTAAGATCCCAAGCTTCAACGCCCCGAACTCCGGGCAACCCTTTAAGACCCCAACTACCAGAATCAAGAAAAAGTGGATCATTAGGGTTAAGAGAAATACCGATCGACGAATCTGACTCGACCGAAGAGATCGCTGGTGATAAGGAGAGGGCTTGCATCTGTGATCGAGAGCCCTCTACAACAACTGAACCAAAAACGGTAACCTGGGATACTACTGCGCCCCCCAATACAGCAATGGCTGACATTGCCTCCGATGTTCTTGGTTTTCCAGATTGATCTGAACTAATACCAACGATATAACGTCCCTCGGCATTTGCCACATCGAGAAAACTGCCCAAAATGGCCGAGAAAACCGCAAGCAACGAAAGAACCAGAGAAAACCTATATCGCACCGCACGAACAAACTGCCCCATACTCCTCCCCTCCTCCATCACTGAACCAACCAAAGAAGATCGGCTCTTTGCCACAAATCTGTGCCTTCTCTCATTCTACGAGACAAGGCCCAAGGTGACGCTGAAACGATTTCTATTGGATGTTTAAGAATGCGTAAAACACCTAGTTAGAAATCCGATACTTTTCAGCGACTAACTAATTTGTTTGATGCACCTAAATTCTGAACTGTACTAGGTTTTTTTAACTTTATATTTAACCTAGTTTTGGAAGGGGGATAACCGAAAAAAGCGGTAAAAAATCAACGGGCCATGTGGCCCCAATCTACAAATATGGCTTCCTGCTCGAGTCCGAGCTCCTCAAGGACATAATTCATGATTTCTGCATCATCATTAAAGCCCGAGGCAAACTCAAGGTCGGGGAATGAATCATCATCGGAAACAAAATACCGCAACGCTCCTACGACGAGAGCACGGTGTTTTTCAGATATATGCGGATACCTTTCAAGAAGAAGGCACGCCCGATCGTAGAGGTCACGTATAAGCTCTTTGTTTACGAGGGGGCGATTGTCGGCCTCTGCGAGAACCACTGAATAAAAGTTTTCCAGCTCCTCTTTTAGCTGCGGAACCGTGTGAGGAGGAAGAGCTTCACAGAGCCTTTTAAAGTGTTTTTTTGCATTTGGCGGAAAGCTTGGGAGCTGATATTTTCTCTGCTGTCTGAACATAAGCGTCAAGATTCCAGCTATTAAAACAATCAAAAACTTAAGGCCTCTAAGCCATCTCACCGAGCAGCATACGCTCAAGAAGGTGAAGCTCCTCTCGCATCCCCAACGCAATAAAGGTCGAACCCTCTTTTATTTCAGTCGCTCCATCGGGGTTAAAATGCATATTTCCGTTCGGCATAATAATGGCCGCTACGATCACGTTTGTCCTCTGTCGCAGCTCTGCCTCTCTTAGGGTATGGCCGTGCAGCGGTGAACCTTGTGGTATCCGAATCTCCTCAAGCTGTAGATGTGAACCGGTGCTTGAAACCGCAAGATCAAGGAACTCTGTCACATATGGACGAGTAAGACCTTCAGCTATCTTTTGACCACCTACTCTATACGGGGAAATTATTCTGCTGGCACCAGCACGTTGTAGTTTTTTTTCTCCAGCCTCATCCTCTGCTCGGGTCATGATAAAGAGCTCAGGCGATAGCTCTCTACAAGAGAGAATGACATACAGGTTATCTGCATCTTTTGGAAGTAAAGTTACTAATGAACGGGCTCGCTGAATACCCGCAGCAAGAAGTGTTTCATCGTGAGTCGCATCTCCCTGAACGACAAAGTAGCCCAACTCCCGAGCCTCGGCTGCACGGGTTGCTTCAAACTCAATAATAACCACCTGAGTACCTGAGGCGAGAAGCTCTCTGATTGCAATCCGGGCAAGGCGGCTAAAGCCGCAGATGATAGTATGGCCCTCAAGCTTTCTAATCTGTTCACCCATACGTCTATCCCGAATCGCAAAAAAAATCTGCTGTTGTACGACCTTTTGTGCAATGGTCGTAAACAGTACGGTCATTACACCTAGTCCGGTTAAAATCAAAACTATCGTGAAAACCCTACCCGGAACGGTCAAGGGATGAACCTCCTGAAACCCGACCGAAGCAAGAGTAATCACTGTCATGTAGAGGGAATCAAAAAAACTCCACCCCTCAATGAACGAAAAACCGAGCGTCCCAATAAGTAGGACCCCTATCATTATGCAGAGACAAAAAAGGACCTCCCGAACCTCCCGATAAAACCGATGCCCAGCTGGTTCAACTCCCCCTTGGCCTCGACCCTCAAACATATCGCGCGGTCGCATAATCACGGAACTCCTCTAACAGAATGTTTTTTAGGTCAGATTGGCATAAGTAGAGCAAGCGGCCGTAATTAGTGCTCCAGCTAAATCTTCGTGAGCATAGCCACAATAACAGAAATGCTAGGATACTCTAGCTTCGAAGCCCACACCACCTACCGCTACGAAAATATCGATAGATCGCTCCTTTTCGTGCTACTAACGCCGCATTTCGGCACGTCGTCTCGTCGTGCGAGGAGCAAAAAGCTCTGTAATTCGAGCACCCGCTACCACAGCCGACCGGACTCGGGTTACTGCCACGTGACCGATGAGAAGAGCATCTACGATATCCTGATTTCGCTGCAAATGTGAGACTGAGGGGTCAAAACCGATCGCAGCGAGCTGTTGACCAAAGAGACTGCGGGCTACCTGAACTGCAGATGCCTTTACCAGCGCTCTTGATCGCTGCGCTCCTCGCATACCTAGAAGCTCATTATGAATTGAACGGGGATTTATTCGACCGGGTACCTGAGCACCGCGTACACGGGACAATACCTCAAAAATCGCACGAACCTGCTCCACTTTGGTCGCTGCACTTGGATCCCGCATCGTCGTCTGCATCTCGCAAACCACAACATCGGATGAGCCAATATCACACCGTTCAAGGGTTTGAAGGACTTTTCCCTGTAAATCTCGCAATCGATCAGGAAGCACGTGATCGGCGGAAAGAGAACGGATATTCCCAATTCCAATAATTGAGCAATCGATCACCCGAAATAGTGCCCACCCTGAGCAAGTCAGACTCGGATCAACGGCGAGGAGGTGGCGAGGATAGGGCATGGATTAAGAGCTAAAAAACAATCGAAAGGGTGGATGCGAATCAAAATGATACTAGGCTTGGCCACCATGATGACAGAGCGCCCCCCTCCTGCATATGGCCAAGAACCCAAACGCCGTATGCGCTAGTACCCCGTTGACCTTAAATCAAAGGTTCCGTACTCTTCGGACGTTTATCGCTCACTATAGATGCGACCGATTCAAAATCAGCGGGAGCGCTCAGGAGTTACATCGGTATGGATAATGAAATTTTAGCAGACCTTTATCGGAGTATGGTTCGGATTCGCCGCTTTGAAGAGGAGGCGGCCCGACTCTACACTGAGCGAAAGATCGGGGGATTTTTGCACCTCTATATCGGGCAAGAAGCTGTAGCGGTCGGCGCGGCATCTGTGCTCGAAGAGAAAGATCAGGTCATTACTGCATATCGGTGTCATGGGCATTACCTTGCTCGTGGTGGTAACGCTCGGGAGGGAATGGCGGAGCTGCTCGGTAAAGAGACGGGATGTTCGAAGGGAAGAGGCGGTTCGATGCACTTTTACGATGCATCGAAAAACTTTTTTGGTGGCTGGGGTATCGTGGGTGCTCAGATACCGGTGGCAGCGGGAATGGCGTTCGCAAATGTCATGAACGATTCGGGCGCAGTTGTACTTTGCTACATGGGAGATGGTGCTATCAATATCGGCCCATTCCATGAGGGGCTTGCGCTCGCAGCGCTTTGGAAATTACCTGTAATATATATCATCGAGAACAACTATTTTGCGATGGGCACGCCGCTGGAGAAAACAGCTGCAACAGCCGATCTCTCGATTCGGGCGATGGGATACCCGATGGCACGAGACACCGTCGACGGGCACGATATCTTCAAGGTGCGCAGCTGTATCCTTGATGCTGTTCGTCGTGCGCGCGACAAGCGACAGCCAACTCTTATCGAAGCACGCACCTACCGATATCGAGGACACTCCATGGCGGACCCTGCTACATATCGGACCAAGGCAGATGTCGAAGAGTGGCGCTCCCGAGATCCGATTACAACTCTCGCGGGCAAACTCGATGCCCTCGGCCTAAAGGTAAGGCGAGAGGAGATTGATAACGAGATCGAGGTCGAAATAGCCGATGCTGTTCGGTTTGCCGAGGAATCACCGATGCCGGATCCTGCTACCGCTGGTGACTACGTAATGGTGTAAAACAGAATCGACCTGCTGAAACAAGAATCGATCAACGTTCAATCAAAAAGAGCCTAACACAAGTATTAATTGCAAATCATTGAACGTTGATTGGGCTCACCTCCTACCAGAGCGATGCGAGCCGATAGTAATTTTTTTCCGAAGTGGAGACGAAGGCGATGCGAGAAATAGCTATCAGGGATGCCTTAAAGGAGGCGATGACCGAAGAGATGGAACGAGACTCCCGAGTTTTCCTAGTCGGTGAGGAGGTTGGTTCCTATAACGGTGCGTATAAATGTTCTAAGGGAATGCTCGATCAGTTCGGCGCTCAGCGAGTCATAGACGCACCGATAGCTGAAAACGGTTTTGCAGGGTTCGGGATCGGCGCAGCGATGTTGGGACTTCGACCGATCGTCGAATTCATGACCTTCAATTTTTCGCTCATCGCGATAGACCAGATCCTTAACACCGCGGCTAAAGCCCGTCTAATGTCTGCGGGCCAGCTTCAATGTCCTATCGTGTTTCGTGGTGCAGGTGGCGCGGCGTATCAGCTCGGTGCTCAACATGCGAATTCATTCGAGCATTTTTACGCATATACCCCCGGCTTGATTGTACTTGCTCCAGCAACTCCTTACGATATGAAGGGGCTCCTAAAGAGCGCTATCCGAAACGACAACCCTGTCGTGTTCTTCGAATCCGAGCTCACATACAGCCTTAAAGGCGAGGTCCCAGAGGGAGAATACACGGTTCCGATCGGTAAGGCTGACCTCAAGCGCGAAGGAAGTGATGTAACGATCATTACCTGGTCGAAAAACGTATTTCTTGCGCTGCAGGTTGTGGACGAGCTGCAATCGAGAGGAATATCAGCAGATCTGCTCGATCTGCGTTCTCTTCGTCCACTCGATGAAGAGGCGATATTCAATTCGGTCTCAAAGACCCATCGAGTCGTCATCATTCAGGAGCAGCATCAGGTCGCAAGCTACGGCGCTTACTTGAGCCATTTGATAAGCACAAAAGCATTCGACGAGCTCGATGCCCCGGTAGAACTCGTATCATCACTTGAGATCCCGATGCCGTACGCAAAATCGCTCGAGGCAGTTATTCTACCCTCGAAAGAACGGTGCCTTGAGGCGGTTGATCGGGTGTTGCGGTAGCATGATTAGTGCCGGTCGGCGCGCGCTGATCGGTGAAGATGCGTAGCGGCACGGGTTTGCACGGTCTGATTTGCACGCCAAGATTAGCAGAGTCTTTTGTTCAAAATAGCTGCTGTTTATGAAAGACAACGCGATCATTTTTTCCACGGTCATAGCTCTTGTCCTCTTGATCGTAGATTTTCTAACGATAAGGATGCTGTTTATGGACATTTCGTCGATTATTCTGATTCCCATGATCGCAGCTCTTATCGGCTGGATCACCAATTTTATCGCGATAAGGATGCTGTTTAGGCCGCGAACACCAATTAACCTTGGTGTCTGCACCCTTCACGGGCTCGTACCAAAACGACAAGCTGAGATCGCCCGAAGTATTGGGGACGTGGTTGCTCGCGATTTGATAAGTCACGACGATATTACGAGCGTTCTAAAGCTGCCCGAAACTAAGGGCAAAATTAGTTCCGAGATTGAGCAGGAAATAGATGGATTTATCCGAGGGTTTGCCGAGCAAAACCCGATGGTCGGTATGTTTCTTCAGGGAGAGGCTTTAATAAAGGTTCGCAGCGCACTGATTACCCAACTAGAAGAACGCACTCCCCGCCTCATTGAGCATGTGATTACCGCAGTTGAAGACAAGGTCGATTTTCAAAAAATAGTTGAGAGTAAAGTTGCAACCTTAGAGCTTGACCGGTTGGAGGAGCTGATCAATCGAGTCGCTTCGAGAGAACTTCGCACCATCGAATTATTGGGAGGGGTCCTTGGATTTTTGGTTGGAATTTTGCAACTTCTGGTTATTGGGATCTGATCATCCTCTAAAGTAGATTTTATTTTTAGATTCCATTTGTCGAAAACAAGATTTTTCACAAAGATTTTTCGGAGGCTTCTCGTTTTCGGCCAGTTATTATTTTAACATCGCCGCAAACTCTCTCCGCAGCTCCTCTGCAAATTGCTCTCTAAAATCCTCCATACTTGCCCAAATTGTATCGACGATAACCTGAGTTTGACGCTCAACCTCGATATTAGATCGGTCCCCCACCTGTAGTAACTCAAAGGTGGTCCGACGAATCGTCTCTGGAATTAGATACACTGAAAATTGTCCAACCTTCTTATCGACTACACCAACTGTCAGGGAACATCCATTAATTGCTAAATATCCCTTCTGAAAAATATATCGCATCCATTTAGGATCGATCGCAAAGGTCACGGTGCAATTGTTTTCATCGGGCCATTCAATAGCGGTAATGGTGGCGGTCGTATCGATGTGACCAGACACAATATGTCCACTGATATCTCGCTGAGTCGAGAGCGATGGCTCGATATTCACCATCCGACCAATCGCAATATCATTGAGAGTTGTGACACGCAGCGTCTCCTGCATAATATCGAATGAGGCGCTCGTCTCTGTCAGGTCGGTGACCGTTAGGCACACTCCATCAACTGCAACGCTCGAACCTCTCTCAAGAGTGGAGAGAAGTTGATTATCGAGCGATATCTCCACACGGCAAAATGCTCCGAGCCTCTCTACTGAGGTCACCTGATATCGATCACGCACTATTCCGGTGAACATCTTTAAATCCTCATTAATTGACGATTTCTAGCGCTATTTGGGTTGGTGTTCCCTTCTCCAAGCTATGACCTTTGAAGCGGTAACTGCTGCCTCGATACCTTTATTCTTAGAATCTCGCCCCGTTCTTGCCTCAACGATAGACATGGAATCCGCAGGGATGATCTCCAGAATAATCGGTAAATCTTCCTCAAACATAACCTGAGCGAGCCCGCGCGTCGCTGTATCAACGACAATATCAAAATGGTACGAATCGCCCTTGATTATCACCCCAAAACAAATAATCGCCTCATACCCCTTTCCAAGACGCGCTATCCGCCGCGCTGCAAGAGGTAGCTCGACGCACCCAGGAACCGAAAAGATATCGGGCTTCTCGCACCCTGTCGGCCCGAGCACATCAGCACACGCCTCAACCATCCGCTCAATCGCATCTCTATAATACTCAGCATGGAGTATCGCAATGCGAGCACGAGGTATATCCTTGGCATCTTCTCGTTTACCTTCGATTTGCATCTCCCGTCCTCCTGTTGCTTTTTGCCTCAAATAATTGCTGCTCTACTGGGCCGAAAGGATAGCTTTTAGGAACTGCGTGGTCAAAGTTTTTAGAGAGGTGGTTATTCGGCCGAGTGTGAATAATTGAGCTTTTCTGGCGGCTCCTCGGGCAATCGGGCTGAAATTATCTCGGTATTTTTCCGATTTTTCCCAAGAGATGCCTCAAACAATTTAGCTTGAAGGCCTAAAGGTTCGAGGCTCTTGATTATATTAGATGCGACAATCCTCGGACTCCTTGCTCGGCCAAAGTCGCAGTCAATCTTGTTGTTTTCGAGTTTTCCGCTTTTCGAAGAAAATGTGATCGCCCCCGCCATTGATGCCGGGGCATTGCGAGAACAGATAGCACCGGTTGTGGTCTTGTCGACACTTCTGTCACCCCCTACTTTTGGCGTTCGCATTCTGATACGCTTCTTGCCAATACCGCTCTCATCCACAACCGCGCATTCTTTACTGGGCGCAATCGCAAAAATCACTCCATGATTCACACCCTCGCCGCCCTCATCGCTACTGTTTTCTCCATCAGCAAAGACATGGTCAGCAAGTCTGTGGCGTCGCGCGTTGATGGAACGACCTCGACCCTTGCAAGCTTTGCTTATGCGCTGCCGTACTACGCGGTGGGGCTCGTCCTCTGCTTTATTTTCGGCGTTCCCCTTGGCGATCTCTCCACTCCATTTTGGATATTCGTCGGCCTTCGCAGCCTTACCGATGCATGCGCTGAGTGGCTTAAAATGTCAGCGCTCGGCAAGACCGATATCTCACTTATTGCTCCCTTTTTTGCCCTATCCCCCGTTCTTCTCCTCGTAATAGGACCGATTGTTTCAGGCGACAAGCTCACTCCTATGGGCATCACTGGCGTGCTTCTAAGCGTCGTCGGTACGATCGGACTCCTTCCGCGCCGCTCCGCCAACGCTTCTTCATCTGGTTCACCCGCGATGCAGGGTATCTTCATGGCGCTCGGCGCTTCAGTATTTTTCGCCCTCAATACTCTCTTCGATCGCCTTGCCGTTCAACGAGCCTCAAGCCTTGTTTCAGCTGCTGCAATGACCGCCGCCGCAACTCTCCCCTTCATCATCCCCGTGTTCCGCTCATCCACCCGACGCAAGGCCTTCTTCCGAGAAGCAAAACTCTTCAACCTCCGCGGCATCTTCGAGGTCGGCTTCATGACCCTCAAACTCTTCGCCCTCGCCACTCTCCCCGGAGCCTATGTAACCGGACTCATGCGCCTCTCAGTCCTCGGATCAATTATCGGCGGCCGGATGCTCTTTCAGGAGCAAGAGACAAAAAGGCGACTTTTGTGGGGCTCCCTCGTGTGTGTGGGTAGTGTCTTGATTGTGTGTTCAGGGTAAAGGAGCGCCGTTAGCAAGCTCGGACCTTTTTAGCTACGTAGTATACAGGTCCTAGGTTCAGCTAGCTCCAGCGATATGGAGTGACCCCCTTTTTTCAGCGTGTTACATAAATGTCTCTGACAATTAATACCTCAAGAATCACTGTAGCTCGCGTTTCAGTCGACACTCGATTATCTCGTTTTTAGGGGCTTTTCCGATTATCTAGACTTGCAAAAAGATCGGCATTAGCAGACACTTACCGCACTAGAAAAAACCTAGAACAGAAAAGGGCGGCTAAAGCTCGTTACATAAACTAACGACACCACCGAGAGCTTTTAAAGACCATGAAGATAGCAAACCCAATTTACGACGCCGTATTCAAGTATCTTCTCGAGGACAAGAGGGTTGCAAAGTTATTGCTCTCAACGATTCTTGATGAAGAGCTTTTAGATATAAACATTCAACCGACCGAGCACTCTATCGAGCTTGAAAGACCTCCGGTGACTGTGTATCGAATTGATTTTTCGGCAAAGATTCGCTCAGGATCTGGAGAGCAGCTTGTTCTTATCGAGCTACAAAAAGCAAAGTTCGCTCAAGATCTTTTTAGATTTCGAAGATACCTTGGGAACCACTACGCAAATAGAGAAAACCAAACAACCGATCCAAAAACTGGAAGAACTGTTCCAATTCCGATAATAACGATTTATTTCTTGGGTGAAGCGATCTCTGACCTTCCGGCTCCCGTAATTAAGGTAAATCGTGAATGTATCGATATCGCTACTGGTGAAAGATTTACCAAAAAGGTCCAGTTCATCGAGTGTCTTACCCACAATAGCTTCATAATTCAGATCCCTCACCTAAAAGAAAAACGAAGAACTGAGCTTGAAAAGCTTCTT
>Ga0114972_10000115_pt1 | contig 54567 bp, 44 predicted proteins | sample M_140807_EF_Meta_FD_87354 | JGI IMG/M metagenome (GOLD analysis project Ga0114972, IMG submission 87354) | Freshwater microbial communities from Lake Montjoie, Canada to study carbon cycling - M_140807_EF_MetaG | ecosystem: Environmental > Aquatic > Freshwater > Lake | place: Lake Montjoie... | reverse complement strand
GCATGACAATGTCACTTGCACAGCTCTCCGCATCCCCCGTGCGGCATGAGCGTGTGCTTTGTGTATTGCGTCCGCCTTCACTCTCCGTTATTGCTTCGGCAGCCATGGTCCGACCGCGCAAAAAACACACCGTTCACGATCTCCGCAAGCTCAAGGGCCAGCGCTGCCTCACCCACATCCATGTGAAATCACCCGAGGAAGCCGCGGCAGCCGATGCGGCGGGCATCGACCTGATGAGCTGCAGTTTTGATTCTCCGGAGGCGCAGGCGCGACTGCCGCTGCTCGTTGCCGCGGCCCCCGGAGCATTTTTTTCCGGCTCCACTCCTCATGGCATGGCGTCGCCGGAAGAAGCCATCCGCACGGGGTTTCGCGCCCTCGAATTGGGCGCCAGCTCGGTGTATTGCTCCGGCAGTGCGTTTCTCATCGAAGCCATGGCGCGCGAAGGCATACCGGTCGTCGGCCACATCGGCATGGTGCCGCGTCACGTGACCTGGACCGGATACCGCAGCATCGGCAAGACGGTCGAAGAGGCCCAGGCGCTCTATCGGAAAATGAAGGACCTCGAGAACGCCGGCGCCTATGCCGCCGAGATCGAGATCGTGCCGCACAACCTCGCTTCGTGGCTCTGCAAGCAAACAACGATGCTGCTGATGTCCCTCGGCTCGGGCAGCGGCTGCGACACGCAGTTCCTGTTCTCCTGCGACATTCTCGGCGACTACGACGAACGCATCCCGCGCCACGCGAAGTCCTATCGAAATTTCACGGAAGAATACCGCCGCCTGCAAAACGAACGCATCGCGGCGTTCAGCGAATACATTGCCGACGTGAAAGAAAACCGCTTTCCCGAGAGAGAACACCTCACGGAGATGGATGCCGCATTGCTCGATGAATTGAAGCGGTCGGTTCCCTAACAACCACGATCACCCTCCGCGCCGATTCCCGGCACTCATCGCTTGTACAACTTTTCCGCCCGATCCAGATACTTCGAAATGTGGTCGTCGTCCTGCATCAATCCCTGGTCAAGCCTCTGCTTGAGTTTCATGTAATCGTCAAACACACCGCTGGTCTGCCGGGCGCGGGTGATTTCAAACCAGTCGAGATAATCGGCCGCACGCTTGCCCCGCTGACTCATCAGCACGCGACTCTCATCCAGTTCGTTCAGCTTGGCGGCGATGTCGAATTTTTTCGAGTGTTTGACAATTTCATGAAGCACCAGCTGGTACTCCTGCAACAGGGGTCGATAGGAGGGAAAGCAGCGGTAGCTCAATCGCACCAGGGCCTCCTCGGCATGGCGCACGCCGAAAAGCCGGGCACCTTCGTCGAGTGCCGCGAGTTCGGCCCATGAATTGATGTCGCGATCCACAGCCAGACCTTCCTCGTTGCGGTAACGAAGTTTCAGCGCGTCGGCCAGCATGAGTTCGGTCTCGGCAATGCTCATCACCTCGCTCAGCGAAAAACGCGATTGGTTGGCCATCTGCAGGGCCCACCATTTTTCGAGGCTTTTTTTCGATAGATTGAGTCCGGGAAAATGTTTGCGCAGCAGCAGCGGCATCTCGCCACCGAAACGTGCGGCCTCGGCGAGAAAGGAGCGGAAGGCCTCGTGTCCCGAAGGCTGCTCGATCAAGGCCATCATCAGTCCCCCGGCGGAAACCCGGAAAGCGGCACGCATGGCGGAGTCGTAGTTGTCATAATCGGACTGGGAAACTCCCAGCATGTCCTCGAGGTCGTACAGTCCGCCCGCTTGAAAAATCGCCTGATAGAGACGGCGGTCGCCTTCGCCGCGCTTCCAGGCCAAAACTTCGGACATGCCCTCAACCAGCCAGGGGCGCACCAGCAGCCGTTCTTCGAGCGGACCGCTTTTCATGGTGCGAAGCGAGCGTTCATAGACCAGCGCGCTGAGCACCGCGGAATGGAAGCGCTGCTGTTCGATCCCCTGTGCCAGATGCGCGTTGATGATCAGTTTGAAACCGTCCTCGCCATACTGGAGATCCATCGCGAGAGTTCGCTTGGGGATGAGGTCGCCCTGCTTGCCGTGGAGCACGACTGTTACCGGAATCTTCCACTCGTCTTTTTCCCCGGTCAGACCCAGGAAATCCGTTTTCGCCTGCTCTGCCAGGAACGAAACCGTGCCACGGAGTTTCGGATCGGAGCCGCTGATGCGAAATTGCAGGCTCTTGCTGCGCGTCACGTCCTGGCCAGCAGCGGGCTTGTCGGGCCACTCCTGAATCGGCAACTCTGCTGCGGGTGTCGGCACGGGCGCGACAGGTTCCTGCGCGTGGCAACACCACGTACAAAAAATCAACACCCGCCATCCTCGCCTCATCAAGGGAAAGATGAGCGATCCGCCCTTCTGAATCAAGCTAAGATTTTCCCTGCAAACCGTCATGAATCGCCTCGCGCAATTGACCGGCAGGCCACTGCCCCGGAGCCGTGGGAGCGGTGCCGATGTAACCGTAATTGAGGATCGATCCGGCAAGGGCGCAACGTACGCGCGAAACCGCGGCAAGCGGCCCCATGCCCATTGTGGAGACCGGAAAACCGTGGGACGCGCGCTGGAAGTCTTCGAGCACATCTATGTCCCCGTCGCTCCCCACCATGGCGGCCACTTTGAACAGAGCGGCGCCGGCACCGCGAGCCTGATCGCGAAGGTTGATCAATTCCCCGGGCAAGGGCATCGCGTCAAATCGATGGTACGACGCCAACCACGGAACATTTTTGTTCTGACAGAGCCGCACGGTATCGGCCAGATCAGTCAACGATGACAGTTCGATATCCACCAGAGCCGCTTCATCGACCACCGCTTCGTACATCTTCTTCCGCCTCAGCGCGGGCAACTCCATCACACCTCCTTCGGACCGACAGCGCGCCGTAAACAGTAACGGCAGCAAATCCAGATGACGCCACGGACGCTCACCCTCCTGCCATCCACATGAGCACAGAATGTCCAAACGGATTTCCACCACATCACAGCAGTCGCGCACCTGCGACAAGGGCGCGTCCGACAAATCTGTTAGACCACCGAAGCTGCCGACAACCAGCGGATGACCGTCGGTAATGAATAGAGAATGGGAATACATCCGCGCGAAACCATGCGCTCATCGTTGTCATTGTCAATATGTCAAATCAATTTGTCGCATTGACGAAAAAGAAATATTTAAAACGAACGAGTTTTTGTCTGGTCAAAGCCGGACCGTTTTTTTAATTTCTGAAAAGTCGCTGACAGAAAATATGAAAAAAAGCCGTATGAAAAAATTCGCCTTACTCGCCATCACGCTCACCTGCATCAACAGCGCGTTTTCCCAACAGTCCAAAGTGCAGGCGGAAAAACCGGCGTTTGACGACCTTCTTTCCCCCGAGTTTTCCGGAGGCAAGCAAAAGCCGTTCAAACCCAAGGACTGGCTTGAGGTGGAGACCAAGTTCAAGATTCAACTCGCGCCGGAGCCACCTTCGAAAACCGCAGAGGAAGTTCTGGTCAAATGGTATGTCGCGGTGAAAAACCCCGAGAAGAGCGGCTACTTTTTCCTGCTTACGAAAAACGTCACCCACATCAATGTGCCGTTGAATGAAGAAATCTTTTCATCGGTGTATCTCAGCCCGGCATCGATCATGAGGCTCACGGGCAGTGCCAAGGGCGGCAAGAACGCGGTGGAGTTCGTCGGATATGAAGTTCTCATCGGCGGCGAAATCAAGGCGGCCGACACGAACAAGGGCAAGGTCGGCTGGTGGAAGGCAAGCAGCGAAAAGATCTCCGCCTCCACCTCCGTGCCACTGCTCTCCAAGCACGAGACGCCTTTCGCCAACATGTGGTGGGATCGCTACGCGGAAGTGAAGTTGGAAAAGTAACAGTCATACCAACAAGCATCGTTCATCAGGAGATCATTTTTTAGAAAACCAATATGGCTGAAAACCAGAGCACCGTCACACTCAATATCGGATCACAGCGCATCAGCATGGCTGTGTTCGAACCCTCCAAATCGGGAGGACTCGTTCTCAAGGCGTTTGAAAGCACTTCCCTGCTGGCCGATCCCGCCACCGAGGCGGTGCGCATGCCGCAAACCCGCCTGGCAATCCTCGAACTCGCCCAAAAACTCAAGGTGGGCAAAACCAAGGTGCGCTATGCGGTGTCGGGTCAGTCGGTATTCACCCGCTTCGTGAAACTTCCCGCACTGGACAGTGACAACATCGAACAGCTCGTCACCTTCGAAGCCCAGCAGCAGTTTCCTTTTCCGATCGACACCGTGGTCTGGGACTACGAGTTGCTCGAAGGCGGCCCCGGCGAGAAGGAAGTGGCTCTGGTGGCCATCAAATCCGATGCGCTCGATGAAATCAACAGCTGTGTGGTCGGGGCGGGCATGACCACGGCGGAGATCGACATCGCGCCGATGGCCTTGTACAACGCATTCCGCAACGCCTATCCGGAAGTGGTCGAACCAGTGCTGCTGATCGATGTCGGCGCGAAGACCAGCAACCTGCTCTATATTGAAGGCAAGCGCTTTTTCACCCGCAGCATTCCGGTGGGCGGAGCGTCACTGACCACGGCGATCGCCAAGGAATACGGCATCAATTTTGCCGAGGCGGAGGGACAAAAGGTCACCAACGGCATCATCACGCTCGGCGGCGGGCACACGGCGCATCTGGACGAGGCCGTAGCCGCGATGGGCACGGTCCTGCGCAATGCGATGACCCGGCTGCCCACCGAAATCTCGCGCACCACCAACTACTACCGCAGCAACCACAGCGGCAACGCGCCACGACGGGTTCTGCTGGCAGGAGGCGGAGCAAACTTGCCCTACGCCAAGGAATTTTTCGAGGAGAAACTCGGCCTGCCGGTGGAGTACTTCAATCCGCTGCAGCACGTCACGGTGGCCAAGGGCGTGAATCCGGAAGTCATTCAGAAGGAAGCCCACACGATGGGAGAGCTGATCGGACTCGGACTGCGCAGCATTGGCAAGTCGACCATCAACATCGATCTGGTTCCTTCGAGTGTGGAATCCGCGCGCGCCGCCGACAAACGCCGCCCGCTGATGATTGCCTCCGCCGCCGTACTCGTGGGAGGTTTTGCCGCTTACGCCCTGCTGGGAAATCTCGCGGCGGGCAAGGCGGAAAAGGAAGTCGAAGCCCTGGAGACCAAGCAAAAGGAACTTGCGGAAACGGCCGTGCCGATGGAAAAACTCCTCAAAGAGGAAAAGGACGTCAAGAACATGGCGAATGCCTACGTGCAGGCCAAAGACGACCAGCAGTTCTGGCCCGGGCTGCTCAATGACCTGCGCAGCCACTTCAGCAGCGAGTTCACCTGGATAACCGACCTTGATCCGCTCTTCAATTACGATCCGACAAAAACCAACGATCCGAAAATCAAAAACGGCGAGAACGTGGTGAAACCGGAGTTCGCCAATGGCTACGGCTCGTCGCTGCTGAGCGAAATCAAAATTGACAAGCCGGATGCAGCCGCCGGCAGGCCAAGACCGGTTGCCGTCGCCGCACCCGCAAGCTCGGTGCCGATGGCCGACGCGGTGCGCATCAAGGGACTCTGGCGTCAAAACCCTGCGAACCAAAACGCGGTCAACAATCTGATCAAACAGTTGCGCGAAAGCAATTCCGGTCATCTGCGTTTCAATATCAAGGGTGCCGACGGCAAGGATGTTGCCTTGAAGGACGAGCAGATTGTCAAAATCCTCCAGGCCACCACCGACGAGAACAAGGAGGACTACGCGTGGCCCTTTGAAATCATCATCCCATTGTCGCACCCGGTTGCCGTAAAATAATCCCCCCATTCCCTTTTTCCCATTCCACTCATTTCACCTACCATGACATCCAAGGAAAAAAGTTTCATCGGCGTGCTTGCCGGGATCAGCATCGCCTGCATCGGCGGTCTCTACTTCTGGGCCAGCAAAGGAGCATCGCGCTACGATGAAGCCAAGGACAAATTTGCCACGGTTTCGGCGGACATCGCCCGGATGACAAAAATGTCGCCGTCCCCCACAGCGGAAAATCTCGCCGGCAAGAGCAAGGCGCTGACGGAATACAAATCGTCCGCCACGGAGCTTGCAGCGAAACTCAACGCATTCCGCCCCGAGACGCTGACCAATACCGACCCGCAGACGTTCACCGACACTCTGGTCAAGGTGGCGGGCGAATCGAAGAAAGCATACGAGGACATCGGACTGAAGGCCGAGGGCGAGAATTCCGGCATTCCCAAGACCTTTTACCTGGGCTTTGAAGCCTATACCGACACTCAGGCCAAGGGCGAAGCCACGGGACTGCTTGCCTACGAACTCGGTGCCATCAGCGAACTGCACGCCTCACTCGCCGCCGCGAAGCCGCATCGCCTGCTCAATTTCCACCGCGAAGCACTTGCCGAGGAATCGGGCAAAGCCTACGTCCCCACCCCCGGCCTGCCCTACCGTGTGATGCCGATTGAAGTCGCCTTCAGCGGATCGGAAAAATCGCTGCGCGAATTCGTCAACAGCCTGCAAACGTCCAAGAAACATTTCTACCTGGTGCGCAGCATGCGGATTCTCAATGAGAAACAAAGCGCTCCGAAGGCATCGGACGTGCAGTTTGGCAAAGCAAGCGCCGCCTCAGGTGCTGGCGCCGCACCGGCGGGAGGAATTTTCGACACCGCTTTCGTGCTTCCCGGCGAAGAGCCTGCCAAAAAAGCACCAGCTCCTGAAACACCGCCCGCCTCCGCCCCGGGAGCGACACCCGCTCCCGCACCGGCTCCCAAGAGCAACGACACCGGAAAGATTTTGGAACAAGTGCTCGGCAGCGAAAACATCGAGGTATTCCTGCGCATCGACATCCTGCTTTTTGCCGACGAAGCGAAAGCCGAGGTGCCCAAGAAGAAAACACCGAGGCCTAACTAATCACCGCGATCCTCAATCCATCATCATTTTGCTATGAAAAAAAGCTACGAAAAAATCGTCCTGATCATTGCCGTTCTCGCTGCCGCAGGCCTTGCCTTCATGGGCTTCACCAAACTCTCCGCTGTTGCGCAGGATTTTGTCAGCGAGTCAGTGAGCGGCGGCAAAAACGACACGGCGGTGGCAGGTGCCGACAAACTGGCCGCGACCATGGAGTCCATGGCCAAACCCGCCCTGCTCGAATCCGCCGTGATCGGTGAAACGAAGCGCCCGGTGGACAATTTCGCCGGTGTGGCCCTCTACGCCAAAAAACCTGAAGGCAACGAAATCGCCAAACCCGTGGATCCGATCCTCGATCCGCCGGTGCATCCTCCGATCCCCAACACATGGTGGCTGGAAAACAACGTCAATCTCGGTTTTGCGGATTCGCCCGCGCGCGATGAAGACAATGACGGCTTCTCCAACCTGGAGGAATTCGAGGCCAAAACGCTGCCCAATGACGCGCAGAGTTTCCCCGGCCTGATCAACAAACTTCAGTTCGTCAAACAGGAATCGATCGGTTATTTCCTCTGGTTCTCCAGCGCACTTGGCCCGGAAAAATACCAGTTCAAAATCGCCCAGCTCCCCGCCGCGTTCGAAGCTGCGCCACAGAATGATAAGGAGGCCTTCCTGAGCGGCTCCTCACTTCCGCTGGTCCGCACCAAGGACTACATCGGCTCGGGCGCCAACATTTTTGAAGAAGGGCCCTACAAGGACCGCTTCAAGTTGAAATCCGTCGTTGCCAAGGAAATCACCAACGATGCCACCAAGCTCAAAAGAACGATTGAGTTCGCCACGATTGATGACCTCAGTCCGAACAAAAAGGAAACATTTGAAATTCCCCGCGCTCCAAACTCCAAAGAACGCCCGGCCACGGTTCGCTACGACCGCACCGCCGTGCTGGCGCTCAATCCAGCCGGCGAGCAGGGCAAGGAATTCAAGGTGACTGAGAACACCCCGTTCGCTCTTCCCTTCAGCAATTCCGAGAAGAAATACCTCCTCAAAACCGTCACAGCAAACAGTATTACTGTGGAATACAAGGACGCATCCGGCAAGACCGCCACCATCGACATCAAGAAAAACTGAAAAAGTCTCATTTCTACAAATTTCTCTTTCCAATTCCTACAAACTAGCCATAACAGCCCCGACACACATGCAAATAAAACCAGCGCACAACACCAGTCGCACCGCAGCCGCCTTGATGGCCGTAGCAACCTTGATGCCCGTGATTTCTGCTCACGGCGGCGAGGACTCCTACGGAATGTCAGGACTCGCCCAGCGTGAAGCCATCCGCCGTCAACAAGCAGTAACCGAAGCAGACCAGTACCTCAAGGACGGTCGCACCGCGTATGCCGCCCGCGATTACGAAAAAGCCGTTGCCAAATACAAACAGGCGCTCTCCACCCTGCCGGTGGCACCTGTTCTGGATGACCGCCGCGCCGTGATCAAACAGCATCTTGTCGATGGCTCGATCGCCCTGGCCGCCCAATACCGCAAGGTCGGCAAATACACCGAAGCCCGCGGACTTCTTGAATTCGTTCTCTCCGCCGATGTGGACCCGAACAACGGGCTGGCACAACACGAACTCAACAACCTCGACGACCCGATCCGCACCAATCCGGCTCTGACCTACGAGCACACCCAGAATGTGGACAAAGTCCGTCGCGCTCTTTACATGGGCGAGGGTCATTACAATCTCGGCAAGTATGACGATGCCAAGCGCGAGTTTGAAAACGCGCTGCGGATCGACCCTTACAACAAAGCGGCCCGCCGCTGGTTGGAGCGCATGGCCAGTGCCAAGTCGGACTACTACCGTTCGGCCTACGACCACACCCGCGCCGAATTGCTCATGGAAGTGGACAAGGCGTGGGAGCTTGCCATTCCGATGGAAGCCCCGACGGGTCCCGGTGCTGATTTCAAGGATCCCACCCTGACTTCCGGATCGGCATTGATCATGGAGAAACTGCGGACGATCATGATTCCGGTGATCGACTTTGAAGACACCTCTGTGGAAGAGGCGGTCGACTTCCTGCGCACCCGCTCCCGCGAGCTTGACAACACCACCACCGATCCGGCCCTGAAAGGTCTCAACTTCGTAATTCGCAAACCCCAGGCGCCCGCAGCGGCCGCGACGCCAGCAGCGGATCTTGCCGGTGGTCTTGAACCTGCCGCCGCACCGGCACTGACCGTTGCTCCTGATCCGGGTGCCCTGCGCGTCAAGGAACTGCGCCTCACCAACGTTCCGATTGCCACCGCACTCAAGTACATCTGCGACAGTACCCGGCTCAAGTACAAGGTCGATGACTTCGCGGTGACCTTGGTTCCCGCCAGCGACGACCGCGAGGATATCGTTACCCGCTCGTTCATCGTGCCGCCCGACTTCCTCGATCAACTTGGCGACGGCGGAGCCGCAGAGGAAGAGTCAAGCGACCCCTTCGCCAGCAAAGCCGAGACCGGCGGGGGCGCTGGTTTGAAAAAGCGCGGCAACGTGCAGGATTTGTTGAAGAAAAAAGGCGTTCCATTTCCTGATCGCGCTTCGGCCCAATTCATCGCAACCAACAGCACGCTGGTGGTGAACAATACTCCTTCGAACATGGACTTGATCGAAGGGATCGTGAAGGCGATGGAGGAATCCAGCCCCAAGCAGATCAAGATCATGACCAAGTTCGTGGAGATCAGTCAGGAGAACAACGAGGAACTCGGCTTCGACTGGATCATCACCCCGTTCGGCATCGGCGGCGACCTCTTCGCGGGTGGCGGCACGATCGGCAGCGGCACACCGCGCACCAATCAGGATTTCCTCGGCACGGTCAACAACACTACCATACCCGGCGTGCCACTCGCACCGGGACAGAATGTTTCGAACATCGTCACCGGCGGCACCCGCTCGGGTTCGCAGGCGATCACCCGCGACAGCATCGACTCGATCCTGAATAACCCGAACCGCACGGCGCAAAACACGGCAGTGGCTCCGGGCATCCTCAGTCTGACCGGGTTGTTCACCGACGGACAAGTGCAGATGATCATGCGCGGACTTTCGCAGAAAAAAGGAGCCGACATCATGACGGCTCCCAGCGTTCTCGCGAAGTCGGGCCAGAAAGCCACGATCGAAATCATCCGTGAATTCATTTATCCCACCGAATACGAGCCCCCCGAACTGCCCAACAGCGTCGGCCAGAACGGCGGCGGCGGCATTCTTGGTGGTGGCGGCGGCGGCGGCGGATCGTTCCCGGTGACCCCGGCCACACCTACGGCGTTCGAGCCTCGCAATACCGGTGTAACGTTGGAAATCGAGCCAACCCTCGGAACCAATGGCACGGTGATCGACCTGCGATTCGCCCCCGAGATTGTGGAATTCGAAGGATTCATCAACTATGGCAGCCCGATCCAGTCGCCGTCGTCCGACGCGCTCGGAAACCCGACCACAGTGACCATCACGGAAAACCGCATCGAAATGCCCGTGTTTTCGGTCCGCCGGGTTTCCACCGCGTTGTCGATTTATGACGGTCACACTGTGGCTGTCGGCGGTTTGATGCGCGAGGATGTGCAGAACGTGGAAGACAAGGTGCCGATTTTGGGAGACATCCCGCTGATCGGACGTCTGTTCCAAACCAAAGCGGAAAACCGCATCAAGAGCAACCTGATCATCTTTGTCACAGCACAGATCATCGATGCCACAGGTCGGATTCTCAAGGACACCGCGAACCCTGCCGCTGGGGCATTGCCCGGTGCCGGACTTCCCATCGACGCTCCTGGTGTTCTGCCACTGCCTCCCACGCAGTAACAATTCATTGCAAGCGACAAAAAACGGACGGATGCGAATCCGTCCGTTTTTTTTGTTTCAGGCGACTTGCGTTTTTTTGCAAACCCGCCGATTTTTCTACCACGGCGAAGCAGTAATCGTGTAGTGATTGCAGCACATCGCTTTGCCACGTAAAATCTATTGCTTGATCACATCATGAAATCCGTCGTTCTGACATCCTTCCTCATCACCGGGTTTGCCGCTACCGGCCTGCACGCGCAAAACGCCACAGCCAGTGCGATCAAAGCCACTCCTTTGTCGAACATCCGGGTCGCGAAGGGTTTTCAAGTGGAATTGCTCTACTCGGTTCCCGGCGGCGAACAGGGTTCGTGGATCAATCTTTGCAGCGATGACAAGGGCCGCATCTATGCGAGTGATCAATACGGCGGACTGTTCCGCTTCACCCCCCCTGCGCCGGGACAAAGCCTCGATGCGAGCAAAGTGGAAAAAGTTCCCGCCGAAATCCGCGCGGTCAATGGCATGGTCTTCGCTTTCGGCGCACTCTACGTCGGAGTGAATGACTACGACAAAAAAATCGCCGGCGGTCTCTATCGGATCAGCGACAGCAATGGCGATGAGATGCCCGACAAGGTGGAATTGTTGCGCGACATCACCACCCGGGGTGACCACGGGGTTCATGCCGTTTTGCCGACAGAAGATGGCAAAGGCCTGTATCTGGTCACGGGCAACGGCGCCAAGCCCACTGAAGTGCTGCGCAGCTCGCCGGTGCCCGCGATTTTCGGCGAAGACCACTTGTTGCCACGCATGCCCGACGGTCGGGGTTTCATGCGCGATGTGATGGCCCCGGGCGGAGCGATTTACCGCGTTTCACCCGATGGAAAAAAGTTCGAACGCTTCGCTTCCGGCTTTCGCAATATTTTCGATGCCGCGATCAATCACGAAGGTGATTTGTTCACTTTCGATGCCGACATGGAATACGATTTCAACACGTCCTGGTATCGACCGACGCGGATCTGTCATGTCGTCAGCGGCGCGGAATTCGGCTGGAGAAACGGCGCGGGCAAACGCCCCGTGTTCTATGCTGACTCCCTTCCACCTGTTCTCGATGTAGGACCCGGTTCGCCCACCGGTCTCACCTTCGGTTACGGCGCCAAGTTCCCGGCGAAATATCAAAACGCATTGTTCGCCCTCGATTGGAGCTGGGGCAAAATGTACGCCATCCATCTGTCGCCGAATGACAGCGGGTCCAGCTACACGGCGACGAAGGAAGAATTCCTCAGCGGTTCACCTCTGCCCGTCAGCGATGCGATCATTCATCCTCGCGACGGCGCCATGTATTTCACGATCGGTGGACGCCGCGTGCAATCGGGCTTGTACCGGGTCACTTACAACGGCAGCGAATCGACGGCTGCCGTGGAAAAAAAACCAACCCACAGCGCGGGCCGCGATTTGCGACGTGAGCTCGAGGCCTTTCACGGCGTGGAAAATCCGCAAGCCATCACCACGGCATGGCCGCATCTCGACAATCCGGACCGCTTCATCCGCTGGGCCGCCCGCACCGCGATCGAACATCAGCCGGTGGCTTCGTGGAGCGACAAGGCATTGGCCGAAACCAATCCGGCGAAACAGGTGGAAGCACTGCTCGCCCTGGCCCGTGCTGCGGGCGTGTGCCCCACGCACCGCAAGCCCGACACCAAGGCACCCGACACGGCACTGCGCGCCCGGATGATCGATGCCTTTTTGAAACTCGATCTCGCCGCGCTGCCCCTGCCGTCCCAGCTCACCGCCCTGCGCGCCCTTGAGATCTCCCTGAACCGCTTTGACCGGCCCGATGAAGCCACGGTGAACCAGTTGATCAAAAAACTCGACCCCCTCTTCCCCGCCGCATCGTTTGAACAGAACTGGCTGCTCTGCGAGACCCTGGTGTATCTGCAAAGCCCCACCGTCGCCGCCAAAGCGATGACCCTGATCAAGAACGCCCCGAGTCAGGAACCACAGATCGAATACGCCCGCAGTCTGCGCATGTTGAAAACCGGCTGGACCAGGGAACTCCGGACCGCCTACCTCGAGTGGTTCCTCAAGGCCGCCAACTACCGCGGTGGCGCGAGTTTCTCGAAATTCATTGAATTCATCCGCAACGACGCGCTGGCCACTTTCACCGACGCGGAAAAAACGGAGCTTGCCGAGCTGATTGCGAAGAAGCCGGAACAGAAATCGACCCTCGAAAACTTCGGTGCGATGTTCTCCGGCCGCACTCCGACGCCATGGACATTGGAGGAACTCAGCGATGCCGCGAAAACCGGATTGAAGGCACGCGATTTCGACAACGGTCGCAAGCTTTTCGGCGCGGCGACCTGCTTCGCCTGCCATCGCTTCGGCAATGAAGGCGGCATGACGGGTCCCGACCTGACCGGTGCGGGCGGACGCTACAGCGCCCACGACCTTCTCGACCAGATCATCAATCCCAGCAAGGAAATCAACGAGCAGTTCGCCCCGGTGATCGTCACCAAGAACGACGGCGGGACAATCGCCGGTGTGGTCTGCAATCTCAACGGCGACAACGTGATGCTCAACACCGACCTTGCCAATCCAAACCAACAGGTGGAAATCAATCGCAAGGAAATCAAGAGCATCGAACCCAGCAAAATCTCGCCGATGCCGCCGATGCTGCTGAGCATGCTGAAAAAAGAGGAAATTCTCGACCTTCTGGCCTACATCCTCAGCGGGGGCGACAAGGCTGATGCCATGTTCAAACATTGAAGGGGCAGTTCACTGGCTAGCGACGACGCGCGCGTCATGAAACTTCGTCATCCTGCGCGGGACGGCCAGTTTTGGCCTGCATTCTGCTAGATGTCGACTGTCATGATTCGAGCGTCTGGCTATCCGACGATTGTGTCACAATAAAAGTTACAACCGTGAGTATGAAAAACTGTTACTCATAATCCCTCCACCGAACCACACTTTGCGTCCCAACAACCATGAAGCTATTTGGAATATTTCCCTTTCTCGCACTTTTTGCCATGAGTGCGGCGAAGGAGCAGTCGCGACCCACTCTTGATGACGGCAGCAGAAACACTGCGCAAACCGCCGCAATCCAGAAGTCAGTGTCAATTGAGCCCGAAGCCAGTCCTGACAATGCCTCCCAAGTCCCCGAACCAAATGCCGCCAGCCTGATCGGTGCCTTCGGGTTCCTTGCCCTGCTGCGCCGCCGCCGGAAGTAAGAACTTAGAGCGAACGATGATGCTTCGGAATCCAACGAGAACCCGCGCAACCATGGACCGTCTTGAGCATGTTTTGCCAGAGGCCGCTACGATCGGTTTTCATGGCAAAACCGTCACACGAATGGGCACTGACAAAGGTCTGCATCGTGTTACCACTTGATTCCCGCCGCGCAATTCACCTTATTAATTCAAAATCACACCACCCTCGATTGAATGAAAGCTAAATTTCCATTTGAGAATTCTCTTACCCTGCAGTCGCAGCGCGAACTCATGAGAGGGACGTTGCAAGGCACGCAAAATCATGCGAGTTCAAACGTTTTCGCACAGGCCAGAGACTATTCCTGCAAAGGTTTCAAAACCGCCTCGAAAACGTTCCTTGGCTTTTTTCCGACTACCGCCACCTTGTCGATTGCATTGCTTGTGGGGATGGTAGTCACCAATGCTCAGGCGGCCACACTATATTGGGATGCCAATGGAGCTACGGCGGGAACCGGTGGCACGGGCAACTGGGAGACAACTTCCTCGCTGTGGCGCCTTGACCCCGATACCGGTGCCTTGGGAACTTGGACAAACATAGGTTCCAACAACGATGCTGTTCTGTCTGGAAGCACGGGAACCGCCACCCTGACCGCCAACATCTCGGTCAATGACATCACGGTGAATCCCAGCCCGTCGGGCACTTACACCATTGCGGGCAGTGGGCAGACGCTGACTCTCAATGGCTCGGCGCAATCGGTACTTGATGTTGCCAGCGGCAGCACGCTGACGATCACTTCCGGCCTTGCCGGGGTCAATGGCTTCACCAAGAGCAGTGCCGGCACGCTCATCCTCGACACGCCACAGGGCTCTTCCGGCGTTATTGGCGGCATTGCCGTTACTGGCGGTACGCTGCAGGTGGGAACAACGAATACGACGGCGAGCTATAATACCGCCAGCCAGGCTCTTCGTTCGAATGCAGTCACACTCTCATCCGGAGCATCCCTCACAACTGGGGCGGCAACTGGAACAAGTGCCACCTCCGATCTTAGAGTCGGTTCTATCAGCGGAACCGGCGGCTCCATCACTCCTGGCAACAATGGGGCGGTTCAAGAACTCGCCCTCAGCGACGCCACCTTCTCCGGCGCGATCACGACGACCGGCGGTTTGAACCTGCGCGGCGGCAACGGAACGACACAGACTTTCAGTGGGAACCTTACAGGCCTGACTGGAACTTACGGCATCAACAGCGGTTCTACGCTCAAGCTTACGGGCACTGGCGACAGTACCAGCGGCGTCATCGGTGGTACAACCATCGCAATTCGAGGCGGGTCGTTTGTGATGGATAACAGCGGAGGCAATACCTCGCTGACGGCAGGGCGTGTCTCCGATTCAGCCGCAGTGACCTTCCTCGGCGGCACGCTGTCACTGATAGGTAACATTGCGGGCACATCCGAGACTATTGGCGCTCCGACTTTCAACGCGGGCAGTAACACGATCAGCGTCACGAACAACGGTGGCACTGGAACGCAACTGACTTTTACCAAGTCGGCTGGTTCGTGGCGCGACGGAACAATGACGATCAACTTCGTCGGTGCCGGCACCGGGACGCTTGGCTCTTCTGGCAACAATCCGCGCATCACGTCGACAGGTGCACCCACCACGATCACGGGTGGTGGCAACGCCCCCGTTGGCATGTTTGCCAATACGGCGACTGGTGCGACAGTCGGCTGGGCGACCGTGAACGGAACGGAGTGGGCGGGATACGGCGTTGCCAATGGCGTGGTAGCACTGACGCCCACCACATCGCCGACGTCGGCTGCCAACCTTGCGGCTCTAACGGCGACTTCAAACGCATTGTTCGCCCCAACCGCGACCGTTACCGCCTCAGGCAATGTAACCAGCGGGGCATTGAAGATTTCGCCCAATGGCGGGACCACCCTAGCGATGGGGGCCAACAACCTAATCACCTCGGCCTTCATGCTTGCGGGTAGCACGGATTTTAACATCACCGGAACCGGAGCTTTCAACGGGCCCGCGACGAAGTTCATCCACGTCGTCGACGCCAACACGACGTTGTCCACAAGCCTGATCATGAGCGGATCGAATCAGCCATTCGTGAAGGCTGGCGCTGGTTTCTTAAGCCTGGACAAGGGTTCGACCCAATTTACCCCAACAACCTCCACCGGCGGCGGCATGACTCTGGTTGCTGGTGTCCTCCGAGGCACTACGACATCGTTAGGTGGTGGTGCTTCAAGCGGTGGAGCCCTTACTACCATTAACTTTCGCGGCGGCGTCCTTGAGGTCTCCGGCGGAGGGACCTTTTCCCGTGCGATCGACCTTACGGGGACAGCCAGCGGCGGCGGTGTCTCCTTCGACAGCGGTGGCAGTGATCGCGGCGATGGCGGCTTTTCCGCCATCGGTGGGAATGCGACCGTGACGCTCGTCACAACCATCGGCGGATCAACAGCCGCTTCGCTGGTATGGGACAATGGTGCATTTCTTTCCAATGGCTACGTGCTAACGATGGGGTCCACGAAAGCCGATAGCCGTGTTGATCTCACCAACGCCATCGGTCTCGACGACGGCACTTCGGGCACCAACTACTTCGCCCGCGAAATCCGCGTGGCCGACAACACAGGTTCTGCAAACGACGTCGCCCGCCTCTCCGGCGTCATTTCAGGCTCCGCGAATGCCGACCTGCTCAAGACCGGTGCTGGAGTTCTGGAACTGACGGGAACAAACACCTACTCGGGCAACACGCTCATCCAGCAGGGAACGCTGATTGCAACCAATGGCGCGGCCATTGCCAATACCTCGGCAGTGGTAATTTCGAATACCGCCGGTGCGACGTTCCAACTGAACAGCAGCGAAACCATCGGAGCCCTTTCCGGCGGCGGCACCACCGGCGGCAACGTGAACATTCAGGGCAACACCTTGACAGTGGGCGATCAGCGCGACAGCACGTTCGGAGGCATCATTAGCGGCAGTGGCGGCTCACTCTCCAAGCAAGGCACAGGCATTCTTAGCCTCACCAACACAAGCACCTATTCCGGCAGCACCTCAGTGACGGCAGGTTCGCTATTCCTCAACGGCTCGCTTACCAATACCAGCAGCACCAGCGTTTCCGCGAATGCCACACTGGCCGTCAACGGCACGATCGCGAATAGCGTGTCGATTGCCAGCAGCGGGAAAATGGCCATTGGCGCGGATGACGCGGTCAGCACCCTTGGTTCGGTCACGGTCGGCAGCATGGCACTCAGCGGGTCGCTGGAATTCGGCGCCACGGGCGCATTGACCTACGACAGACTGATCAGCACCGGCGCCCTGGCGGTCAGCACCGGCGGCACCATCGCATTCAAAACCAGTAGTTACACGGTGGCCTTCAACACCGACTTCGACATCGTGGACTTTGGAAGCTTCACGGGCACCCCGACCTTCGACTTCAGCGGTGCCTCGGTAAAGCAATACGGTGCCTGGGATACTTCGGCATTCGCAACCAAGGGTGTGATTTCCTACGTGCCCGAGCCAAGCACCAGCCTGCTGCTCGGCGCATTTGGTTCGCTGGCACTGTTGCGCCGCCGCCGCTGATCTCTGCCGAACTGCCGACTACAACTCCACCCGCTCGATGCGTGGTGGGGTTTTGTGGAGAAACTGTCTGGCAAGAATTTCAAACTGGTCCGAAAGGTCGGTCAAACCGATCTGCAGGATCCCCTGTCGATCCCGGGTGGCCAGCATGTCGAGTCGTTCGAGCTCGCTGCGCAAGTGCAATGCACAGGTGCTTGCCGAATCGACAATCCGCACGTCCGCGCCGACCAACTGTGTCAGCAGCGGCACCAATAAAGGATAATGGGTGCAGGCCAGCAACAGGGTGTCGATGCCCTTGTCCAACATCGGCTGCAGGTAACTTTGCAGGATGATTTTCGTGGCCGGATGATCGATCCAGTTTTCCTCGATCAGCGGAACCAGCAAGGGAGTCGATTGTTCGACAATCATCATGCCCGTGCGGCGCAGGGCCAGTGCGTGCTGGTAGGCGTGCGAGGCGATCGTTCCCCGCGTGGCGATGATGCCGATGCGCGTGGCCGCGCGATCCGCCAAGACCGCTTCCACGCCGGCTTCGATCACACCGATCACCGGGATGCGGTATTGTTGCTGCAAAGACGGCAACGCATGGGCGGTCGCGGTATTGCAGGCCACAACGATCGCCTTGACACCCCTGCTGATCAAGTGGCGGGCATCTTCATCGGCAAAACGCCGGATCGTTTCCGGGGACTTCGAGCCATAGGGCACACGTGCGGTGTCGCCGAGATAGACGATGTTTTCCGCTGGCAGCAGTTCCTGTACCGCGCGAACAACGGTCAAGCCACCGACTCCCGAATCAAAAATCCCCAGCGCACCATCGTTCACGAGCCCTGCTTATACCAGAACGGCGGAGCCGCCAAGCCGGAAAAACCGCGAGACTATGCACGGCGATCAAGCCAGGAAGATGCTCAAAGGCAGGGATCGCTGTCCCTAGCAATCCGGTGGGGGCAGAATGGTTGACGTGTCATCATCCTTCCTGACTCACTCGCTTTGTTGGCGAACGATAGCGTGGGGTGAAGGTAGATCACGTAAGGGTGATCCGCGACCGCCCCCCCCCGGAACGCTCGGAGATCGTTCCCTGCCTTTTGATTGCGACATTCCTTGTCAATCATTTCCCTAACTTGATCGCCGTGCGAGACTATCGCAGTGAAGCTCTCAAATCGCGACAAAGCAAACGAAGTCGTTCGCGAAGATCCGGCTCAAGGGGAACGGGGTCATAGCGAAGTCGATTGTGAACCGCCACGGCCTCCGCGACCAAATGGGGATCCACAGTGTCACTCAAACGACCCACCCACAGGCCGTAGGGCATTCCGGGGGGCCGCGGGCCTATCTGTTTGTTGAGCCAGCGATCCAAATCCGACAAGGGCGTGCTGAGCCGGGGAAACACATGCTGCGGGACGTTTTGAACGGTGCGGGTCCGGGTTTTCCAGAGCGAGCGCCCGATCCATGCCAGCACGGCCAGACCGAAAAAGGAAAACGACAACATCACAGTCCGTTGATTTTGCGGCAGCGTCCGCCATACCGTGAAGTCCTCGCGCAAGCGCTGGAAAAAGTCCACCACACCGCGTTGCCAACCTGTTTCCGGCTGATCCACGAGGAAACAGGTCGGAGGTGTTAGATCGACGTCAACCCAGCGGCGTGTGCTGTCGTTCCAGGCCCGACACCACGCATGACCGTGAGTGCCGCGGATAATCAACTCGCCGCTTTGGGGATTTTTTTCCTGCACGGCAAATCCCACACAGTAACGCGCTTTCAATCCAGCGCTTCGCAACAGCAAGGTCGTGGCCGTGGCGAAGTATTCACAGTGGCCGGTTTTTTCCTCCAAGAGAAACTGTGCCAGCGCGCTATCGCGACCGGAGATGGTGCGGTATTTTCCCTTGCTTCGTTCGGCATTCCATTTGCGGTTCAGTTGTGAATTGATTGTCAGATAGGTGGAATAGGTGAAATTCCGCGAAAAATACCTGCGCAACGCGGCGATTTTTTCTTCAAAACTCAGGGTGTCCAGGGCAAGAGAAGCAGCGATTTCGCGCAGCACCACGCGTTCCTGAACCGGCACGGCGAGATCGGCCGATATGTCTCCGCCCTCATTCGCAAACGCCGGGCCGTCGCTGTCGAATTCACCATTCCAGCGCACCGTGGCATCCAGAACCGCATGACGGGGCGTGATACGGATGCTGCCGACACTGTTTTTTTCCAAATCCTGTGCCGAGAGATGGATGGTGTGGAGCGCCCCCGGCAGCGGCAGCAGCGATGCGGCTTTCACCCCCCCGCGCATCGAGTAGCGCGGCAAATCATCGCGGGCTTCCTGTCCGGCGGGAACCTCGCCGACGGAGCGAAAGAGGAACTCGTCGACTGTTGCATCCAGCGTGCGATCGGCCCGGCCGGTTACAAACAAGCCGTTGAAGTCCTCCTCCTGCGAGGTGTCGAGAGGAGGATCGTATCGCCAGTGGCCGCTGGAAAAATAGCGGTTGTAGGAAGCGGTGCGCAACAACACCGGTGCAGGACCCTGTTCGGTTTTGAGCCTCCAAAAAATGCGCGAGGATTGTTTGATCTGGCCGACCTGGCCGATTCTCGTATTGCTTCGCTGCCAGAGCGTTCCGTCCTCTTTGGAATCATAGTCTTCCATCCTTTGTCCCGTCAACAACTCGATGCCGTTGTGCAATCCCCATTGGGCGATCACCGCCAGACCCACCAACATCGCAAGCGCCACACCCAGCACTGCCTTGCGTCTGCCGTGGTTGCAGCACTCACCCCACAAACACCACACCGTGAGCAGCAACAAAGCGGGAAAAAACCACAGGGCATAGGCGTTCAGTCCCGTTGCCGAAAACAACAGACAGATCACAAAGTATACCGGAGTGAAGGCAAGCGAAAGCGGACGGCTGGCAATTCCCATTTTTTGATCAAACAGGAACTTTTTCCGCGAAAAGTAGGAAAAGGTATGCAGGGGAAGTTTGCCTTCGATCCCGTAGGACTGGGTGAACTGGACGCTGAAAAGAAACAAGGGCATCCAGGAGGTGAATTTTCTCACCGTCTCCGGTTGCAGACCATCCATCCAGAGAAGCAAACCGGTGACAAGCATCGCAGACACCGACAGGCTCCACGCCCTCACGTAGGCCTTGTCACCGAAGTTCCAACGGATGTTCAGCCACTGCCGGGATTCGATCACGACAGCCATCATCAGACCGATGAAAGGAATGTCCGACGTGAAACCCCAAAAAAGCAGGGCGGCACCCAGCAGCCAGCGGGGAAAAAGCGGCGCGACACCTGGAGTCTCCACTGCGTGCATCCTCGCCACGATGGCACACGATCTCCTTGCAAGCAAGAGCCGAAAACGCAAGGTTACCGGTGTGAACAGCCCGCAGTTGCGCAGCGCATGCCCTTTGCTTCCCGAACTGCGGATCGAGCTCGACTATCGTGAATTGCAACGCCATGAGCATCGTCGTGATGGCGAATTTTATTTTTCCGCCCTTTGTTACGCTCAGCAGCTCTGGCGATCCGGTCATGCGGGCAGGGCGCTGTTGGCACTGACAAGAGCGTTGTATGCCGACCTGAATGGCGACGAGCCGGACCTGCTGGCCTGGCCGCTGCCTTACGACGCGTTCCGCTGGATTCTCGAGAACCACCACAGTGATGACTTTCCTGGCAACCCCCGGCTCAGCTTCCAGCATCAGGCCTGCCGCATCCGCGGTCTGCGGAGCGAAATTCGATCCGCCCGGGCCTGGGCACTTTGGGCCATCGTATGCCGGGTCCGACCGCAGTTGCCCGGCGACCCGGCCTGTCCGGAACGGGAAGCCGCCGAAATCGCCGAGCAATTGGAAAAATCAGGGCTTGCCGGTGAGGTCATACTGTGGAAAAATTCCATGCGTTAGTTTACTCACATGCTGCTGCAATAGGCACGAATCAAAATCCTGCTTGATTGTTCAGATCAGTTGGGGAGGATTGAAGACATACAAACACATGAGCATCACGCTGCACATCCATGCGACCCGGGAAACGGCCAATAAAAAAGTGGCCCGCGAAATCGCCGAATTGATCCGTGCCAAACCCCACGCCGTGCTTGGCCTGGCCACCGGTTCGACTCCGATCGGCGTGTATCAGGAACTGGTGCGCCTGCATCACCAGGAGGGACTTTCCTTTCGTCAGGTTTGCACCTTCAACCTGGATGAGTACCAGGGAATCGACCTCAGCCATCCGGAGTCGTATTGGAATTTCATGCACCGTCATTTGTTCGACCACATCGACATCCCCGCCGCCAACATCCACATACCGGGCACGAGGGTTCCGAGTCTGGAACTGGCGGATTACTGCAAACACTACGAGGAATTGATCACCGTGCATGGCGGCATCGACTATCAAATTCTCGGCATCGGCCGCACGGGTCATATCGGCTTCAATGAACCGGGATCGCCTCCGGATTGCAGAACGCGGCGGATTCTTCTCGATCAACTCACCCGCGAGGATGCCGCCCCCGCGTTCGGGGATCTGGACCATGTGCCCACCCATGCGATCACCATGGGCTGCGGCACGATCATGGAAGCCCGGCACATCGCCCTGCTGGCATTCGGCACCGCAAAGGCGGCCATTGTCAGAAAAGCGCTGCGCGGACCGGTTTCAAGCCAGGTCAGCGCGAGTTATCTGCAGAACCACGAGCACACCAGTTTCCACCTCGACCACGAGTCCGCATCGCTGCTCTAACAGGTTGCCGGCGCCGACGCGGAAAGCTCGCGCGAAGACAGGGGTCTTACCGCGTTTTGAGATGCAATGAACTGCGTTCCGTGCCTCCCTCCCGGCGGGTGTGGATGGTCAATTGATCGAGATCGCTGAACGCCTCGATGCCACTTTTGAACATCTCCTGGTTTGCCGAAAAATCATCCGCTGCGTCGGTGTTGTCCTTGAAAATGACCTCCTTGTTTTTGCCGACCGACTCGAGCCAGTGATTGGCGCATTTGCGCAGCGCGTCGAAATCCATGGATAGGTAGGCACCGGTTTTCCCCGTTTGGGATTTATCCGCCAGCCCGGCCAGGGAAACCGCGTGGAGTTTCGAAGTGGAGGCGATGAACCATTTGTCATTGAGGGTGATCGAAGGCGAGAAATCCTCGGTCATCAGCGGCAGCGAGAAAAACCATGTCGTGAGATCGTTTTTCTCCGATTTCATCGGCTTGGGCATCGCCTGCTCCTTCTCCATCATTTTGCTGACTTGCTTCATGATGTTTTCGCCCGAGCTGTTCAACTTTTCCCACGCGCCCGCCAACTTGGCGCGATTCACGACAGGTTTCACCCAGGAAATTCTCGGAAACTTGCCGTCCTTGACGAGTTCCTGCGGGACGTTGGGAATGGCCGGCATTTCGCCGTTGAGATCGACAACCAGAGCGGTTTCATTGCCGAGTCCTTCGCCAACATCGCCACTGAGCGTGTCCCACACCTGCGCGGCATCCTTGCTGAAATTCTCTTCAAACATGGCAAATCCGCCCTTGAACTGTTTGAACGACTCCTGCTCCTTCACATCCCAGGTGCTGACATTCTTGGCGATCGAGTAAGAGGTTTCGACAATCGCCTCCAGATAGGATTTCACCTTCGTGCCGTATGCCTCGTTGGAGGTCCAGTTGGCGAACATCGCCACGTCCGGGGCCTCTCCCAGCCCACCAAGTTTGTTGGATGTCTCGGCCATGAGATTGGGAAGGTTGCCACCGCCGAAAGTTTCCAACTTGAATCCCTCGTCGAGCAGGGCCACCGCGCCAAAGTTGCTGAACTTGTTCATGCCCAGCAGGTCTTTTTCACGCTCGGCGACGACATCGAGCAGCGCTTCAATCTCCCGGGTGTCGACCTTGCCGTTTCCGGAAATGGCGTCGCGAACGGCGTGGGCGAGATTGCTGATTCCGCTGCCAGCGGCAAGAGACTGAAGCACCCCTTTGTCACTGTACATCACCGCCACCGGATTTTTCCCCAAATAGGGGTCGACAAATGCAAGCGCGGCCGACCCCGCCATGGACTCGGCAGGGCTTGCGGCGAACTTCAAATCTTCCTTGTTCGTGCCGATGAACAACACGGCGTAGTCATTGACCATGCCACTGACAGCAATCAGATTTTTTTTCGCCAGAACCTTGAAAAGGTCCTTCCTCGTTTCGGCACCGAATTGATTGTCCATTTCTTCGATCGCCGATTCATCCGCCTGAAGATCCTCCGCGAGCTTTTTGCCGGAGAGTTGATTGCCCGCAAAGGCCCTGCCATCGACCTCGAAGCTGATTTCCTCGACCGAAGATCCCGCCGAAGCGAGATTCGCCACCATCCCGGTGAGCGCCTTGCCCACTTTTTCCTTGTTTTCCGAAGTGGTCTTGAAACCAACGAACACCGGCGGCATGTCCATTTTCTCCATCAGCTTGACACCGCTTTCGGGGTCTTTGACGAATTCGGCCATCGAGGCCAGCGGGTTGGCTGGCTCCACCTCCGCCATGCCTGCATCACCGGTCATCGAGGTGATCAACATTTTCAAGGTGCTGCGGAACTGGAAATAGTTAATCCGATTGGAGAAGGTCACGAGATTGCCCGCCTGCACGCTGCTGGATTTGCCGGTGGCGATGAAAAACTCCTGACCCATGAAATCCATGGGAGTCACCGCTTCCGAAACATCGGCCCCATCGGCTTCCGCGCCGTTTCCTGTCTCCCCGAGTGCGGGGTTCTGTTCCTTGATGAACGACCAGAGTTTCGAACCCTTGAAGCGCTTGGCAACTTCGGCCCCATTCTGCACCAGCACGAGAGTCTCGGTGTCCTTGCTCAGCATCTGAGCGAAGCCGAGTTTCGCCGCACGGGCGGTCGGATTCGCCACGACAGGAGGAGTCGCAGGCTGATCCGCGCTTGCCGGTTCGACAGCCTTGACGCCCGGGTCAGGATCGTTGACCGGAGCGACGACCGGCTTTTTCTGACAGGAAGAAATGCAGAGCGCCAGAGCCAGCGGAGCGGACAGGAGGATCGACTGATGTTTCATGAGATGTGGGGAACTTTGGAGGATCGGATGCAGGGAAAAAATCAGGGGGTCGTTTGATCGTATGTGCCGAGGGGCCGGACCCAGAAGTTGCGGTATTCCAAGGGGTCGCCGTGGAACTGGAGGCGGATCGGTGCCGTAGCCGGGTGTGTTTTCGGATAACTCGCCAATGTCTTGTGCTGCGTAGGACCGAGGTATGCTTTGTTGTTCTGCACCACGATGCCGTTGTGAAGAATTGTCACCCGGGCCGGTTCCTTGACGGTTTCCCCATCATAAACAGGCGGAGTGAAGATGATGTCGTAACTCTGCCAGTCGCCCTGTTTGGTCGTCGCATTCACCAGCGGCGGACACTGCCCGTAGAGCGACGCGGCCTGGCCGTCCGGATAGGTTTTGTTGTTGTGGCTTTGCAGGACCTGCACTTCATAAAGACCCATCAGGAAAATCCCGCTGTTGCCGCCGCCTTGGTCGTGCACCTCCCGACCGGCGGGACAGCGCCACTCGGCATGCAACTGGATCGCACCGAAAGATTCTTTTGTCGAAATATCCGTCTTTGCGGCAACCATGGCGCCATCCACGATCTGCCAGGCAGCCGCGTCCTTGCCGGATGACCAGGCATCAAGATTCTTGCCGTCGAACAACACTTTCGCATCAGCGGGCGGCTTGACTACCACCGCTCCGGCATTTTCCACCACCCGAGGCTGCGGCCGCGTACCGTCATGAACTTCGTAGGGAGAATCGGGAAGTTTCGGATTGCCCGACTTCACCCCAAACCCATCGGCAAAAACAATTCCTGCCATGACACCAAAGGAGCAAACCGCGATATAGTAAGATTTTTTCATTGCGCATTCAGTAAAAAGCGCGGCGGAAAATTTGCAATGCAATAGTGAAAAAATTTCCATGGGATTGCGAACCGTTGCGGGACGTCCCCAACCCGAGGGCGCCAATGATCATTCCTGTGAATTGTGTCTTGAGTTGCGAAGAATCCTGCACCACACTGGTCCCGTCCACTGTGACAGGTGTTATGATGATGAAAAAAATCGCTTGCAAGTCCCTACTGACTTTCGTCCTTTGCTTACCCTCCCTCGCTCAGGAAGCACCGCCATTATTCAAGGGAATACTGAAAGCCAACGCACCCACAAAGGCGGAAATCGTGATGGTGGTGCCACCACCAGACATCGAAAAATACGTCAGCAAGGTCGAACAAAGTGCCACAAAAAATCCCAAATGGTTCGCGGAATACTCCAAGGCATCCAAACCAGGCGTGCCCCTGCCCTTTCACGAAAACCTCGGACTCACCAAGGAGGAATACGCCGCTTACATCGAACTCTGGAACAAACGCGAATACAAGGTCGCCCAGGAAGTCGGACTGCTGCTGCGCCCCTCATCCAATGATCGCTGGAACATCATCGGCACTGGCGCGGCGGCACCGCTTTCCACCCTGCGGTTTTCCGCGAAGGAAGACAACTGGAAGTCGTCGAACGGCATCCTCAAGCGACTGGACGACATCGAGGCCGACCCGATGAGCATCCTCGGCGGCTGGAAGGGGCAGGAATGGCGGTATGATGAAGAAACGAGTTTGAGCAAAGTGAAGGAGAATTTCGCACTGGGCAAAACCAGCGACGGCAAATACGCGCTGCTCGTCTATCGCGCCCAGGAGATCACCTCGACCGGAACGCGGTTGCTGGACAAAAGCATAGTGGTCAGGGTTGCGTTGACCGCTCCCAAAGAACCAGTCACTCCGCCAAATGCCGCTCCTGCAACCGCTCCGAAAAAACCCGCCCCGGCACCAGCAAAACCCAAGAAAAAATAATCGGTTTTCGATTGTCGCATGCATGAATCGACGGAATCAGTGGAAGCCGCGCAACAAGGCAAGCGACGCCGCAAATGGCCCCGCCGGCTCGTCCTCTGTCTGTTTTTGCTGCCGCTGCTGTTTTTTCTATTGAGCAACGCGCTGCTGCGCATTCCCTGGTGCTGCGGGTGGATTGCCGCGAAAGTCAGCAAAAAAATCGGCCTGGAAACGTCATTTGTCCGCGCCGGTTGGATGCCGGGTGGAGAGTTCTGGCTGGAGGACCTGGCCGTGCAGCAGCCCGCGCCCCTTCGCGGACTCGTACCCACGCCGCTGTTGCACGTGAAAAAAATTTCCCTGCAACCGGTTTGGGGCGAACTGGTCAAGGGTCGTCGCGATATCACCCGCGTCACTGTCGACTCGCCGGAGTTAATGATCACCGTTGAACTGCTTGTGGATGTATTGCGGCGAAACAGCCCGAATGCTCCGCCGCTGCCCGAGCCCGCACCGAAAGCACCGGTTGTTCCCGCCGCCGAACCAACGAGCGCGGTACCTGAATCCTTGCCTCCAGCCCAGCCGGCTCCCGCCCCGCCGCAGCAGCCACCAGCACCAGAACCAGCAGTCCAAAAATCAACCGCATGGCTGCATGTCATCAACGGTCGGTTGACGATCCTCCACGCACGGTCGGCCCGCACTTTTCTGGATGCCACTGCCATTCAGGCCACCGTGCCCTTTGAAGGCAAGGAGGCGGGGGGTAATTTGACCGTCGGTCGGATTGTGTCCTTTGATAATCCCCTCGCGGAAAATCTACAGATCCCACTGCAATGGAAAACACCCGTGCTGGAAACCCCCGTGCTACAATTTTCTTTTCTCGGATTGCCATGGGAAACAAAAGCCCAGGTCGCGCGTGTCGCAGGCTTGGGATTCCAGATGGTCGTAGTGCAAAAAAACGCCGAGTGGAAAAATCCCAATGCGCCTTTCACTGTCGCCAGCATCGAGTCCATCCATCGCATTGGCGGATACCTGCTCGCACCCGTCACATGGTATGGCGAATCGATCGCCAAAGCAAACGGCCTTTCCGCTCAGTGGCGGAACCACCGCGCCGAATTTTTCTCCGCCCGATATCGCACAATCCTGTCGCACGGCGTTCTTCAGTGCACTGACGTCCAGGCTCTGGGCGACGACATGGCGGTGCTCGGCAACGGCATGGTTCTGGCCGATGGCCGGCTTGCCGGGATCGTGCGCGTGACGGCTTCACGCAGCACCGCCGGCGGGCTGGAAGAACAGGTGGGGAAGATCATGCCCGGAGAAAAACCTGCCATGGGAAATTTCATGAACGAGGACAGGCGGGTTGCGGATGTCCTGTTGGGAGGGAACATCGAACAACCGATCATCTCCTTTGATCATGGCAAAACCCTGCTGGACTTGCGGAAGATTTTCACCTTTTTCCAGCAACAAACCCCACTCACCGGGCCATGAGAATCATTGCGGGAAAAGCAGGCCGAATGACCATCAAAGTACCCCACGCCGTGGCCCGGCCCACCACCGATTTCGTGCGCCAGGGAATGTTTTCGATCCTCGGAGATTTGGTCGTCGATGCATGCGTGGCCGACCTGTTCGCCGGCTCCGGAGCGCTCGGACTGGAGGCCCTGAGCCGGGGGGCCGGATCATGCACTTTTGTGGACGAAAGCACACATGCGGTCAAAACCATCCGCGAGAACCTGAACACCACACAACTGCCAAATGGCCGCGTTGTCAATGCCGAGGTGCTGTCGTTCCTGAAAAAAGACCTGTTCCGCTATCATTTGATCTTCGCCGACCCACCCTATGCAAAACATCCGCTCGACACCGAATGGGTCGGCAAAATCCTCGACTCCGGCTTGTTGCGGCCGCGTCTGGAGGAGGGCGGAATGTTGTATGCCGAGGTATCGTCAAAAACGCCCGCGCCAGAGCATCCCGACTGGAAACTGGTTGACCGACGCCAATACGGAAGCTCGGCGATTCTGCTTTATCAAGCGGAGGGAAAAAGCGCGTTGTGAATTTGCTCTTTTGAAATTCCCCGCATCAAAAAGACTTTCACAATGGTGTCTTCGATCAAATTGTTGGGACAGGAGGCGCCGGCGGTGATGCCGATGACGGCGCTGTTGTCACCGGAAAAGATTTCCGGATAGAAACTGGCGATCTCCTGCTTCGCGTGCAGATCGTAATGAATGATCTTCTCCAATGATGCCAGACACTCGGCATTGCGGATGAAAAACGTCGGCAATGATTGCTCGCCGATCTCCACCAGATGGGCCGTGTTGGAACTGTTGTATCCACCCACTACCAAGAGCAGGTCCAGCGGTTTGCGCAGCATGTCAAACAGCGCGTCCTGACGCTCCTGGGTCGCTCCGCATATGGTGTCGAACATTTGAAACCGACCGGTGTCGCCGTCGCGCGAGAGAATCGCGGACTTGATCCGGTTCTGGATCTCCTCGGTCTCGCTTTTCAACATGGTCGTCTGATTGGCAATGCCCACGCGGTCCAAATGGAGATCAGGATCGAATCCAGGAGACATCGCGCCATCGAAGCGCTTCAGGAATTCCCCGCGCAAGCCTTTTCCGGCAATGTAATGACAGACAAAATCGGTGTCCGCCAGAGTCAGGATGATCAGATAATGCCCGCAGCCGTTTTCGCCGAGGGCTCTCGACGCCGTGGCCCGGGTCTCTTCGTGAACCGCTTTGCCGTGGATGATGCTGGTGATGTTGTCCTTCGCGTAACTGCGCACCCGACGCCAGACTTTCATCACATCGCCGCAAGTGGTATCAACAACGTAACACCCCTTGGCATCGATTTTATCCATGAAGGAAGTCGGTGCTCCGAACGCAGGCACGATCACGACGTCGTCCGCGGTCAGATTGTCGTAGTCTTCGCTCAGTTCCTGCCAAGGCAGCGAAACAATGCCCATGTCCACCAACTGGCGGTTGACCTCGGGGTTGTGGATGATCTCCCCGATCAGGTAAATGCGGTTATCCGGAAACACCTTGCGGGATGCGTAGGCGAGATCGATGGCGCGTTCGACACCATAACAAAATCCGAACTCCTGGGCGAGACGCAGGGTGGTGTTGCCGATGACCAGTTCGCCGTGCAGGTCGCGCAGGCGCTCGACCATCGATGATTTGTAATGGCTCGCGACCTCTGCGGTCACCAGTTCCATCACATCGGACCGGCGCACATTGACCCGGGAGCGTTTGATGGCTTGATCAGCGGATTGCGACATGACAGGGCACTTGTAGCCCAGAACGGGGGAATTGCCAGCAAAGAAAACGAGCGGAAAAGAACCGCGGCCAGAGCAAAAAATGCGCGGCACGGATTGTGTTGCGGAATTTTCACCAAGAGGCACTTGTCAAGTTTCGATTCTATGATAGACCGAATGTCGCCATGGCGACCATCGAATCTCTGATCAATCCCTATCAAGACTATGCAGCGGTAATTTTTGACTGCGATGGCACGCTCGTCGACACCATGCCCGCGCATTTCGAGGCCTGGTGTGAGGCATTGGCGATCTACGGTGCGGCGAACGTGCTCGCGGAAGATGTGTTCTACGCAATGGGTGGCAGGCCCACGAAAGACATCGTCATGGATCTCAATGCCGAATACGGATTGAAACTGGATCCAGCGCGGGTCGCACTGTCGAAACGCGAGGCATTCCTGCGCAAGCTTCACAGCATCGAGTTGATCGAGGAAGTCGCCGAAATCGCCCGCGGTCTGCGGGGCAAGGTGCCCATGGCCATCGCGACCGGTGGATCGCGATTTGTCATTGAAAAAACCCTGCACATCGTCGGTGTGTCCGACTGGTTTGACGAGGTGATCACAGCCGATGATGTGATCAACGGCAAACCGGCGCCCGACATTTACCTGGAAGCGGCACGACGTTTGGGTGTCGCCCCGGAAAGCTGTGTGGCATTTGAGGATGCGCCCGCAGGGATCGACTCCGCGAAGGCCGCCGGCATGAGGGTTGTGGAGGTTCCCGCGCCGATGCGGAAATAACCGGGTTCAGGGCGCACAACGCCGCCCGACCTGATCAAGCGCCCACAACGCGTGCTCCGCAATCAGCGCGTCGTGGTCCTGAGCGGCAAGTTGCAGGGCAGGCAAATCGTCGGCGGTGCCAACATTGCCCAGCGCCACACAGACATTGCGGAGAAAACGATTGCGCTTGATGCGTTTGATCGGGGAATTCGCAAAGATGCGACGGAACTCCCCGTCATCGATGCACAGAAAATCGCGAAGTTTGTGCTGAAAAATTTCCGCCCGCGCGTGAAAGCGCGCCTGCCGGGAGACTTGGGCGAAGCGGTTCCACGGACATACGTTGAGGCACTCGTCGCAGCCGTAAATCCGGTCGCCGATGGCGCTGCGGAATTCCGCAGGAATGGAACCCTTGTGTTCGATGGTCAAATACGAAGTACAGCGCGGGGCATCGACGCAATGGGGACTGACGATCGCCTGCGTGGGGCATGCCGTGATGCATCGCACGCATTTTCCGCAATGATCGACCGCGGGCGGGTCGGGCGGCAGTTCCAGCGTCGTAAGGATCTCCGCGAGAAACAGCCAGGTTCCGAAACGGCGGTGGATCTGCACCGTGCTCTTGCCATTCCAGCCCAGGCCCGCATCCGTGGCGAAATCGCGCTCCAGCACCGGTCCGGTGTCGACGTAATACCGCTGCACTCCGCCGAGGGCCTGCAATCCCTCGTCGATCTGCCGCAACATGCCGCCGATGATTTCATGATAGTCCTCGTTCCAGGCGTAGCGGGCGATGCGGTAACCACCGTTGCCTGAATTACTACCCGGGTAGTAGTTCAGGGCCAGACAGATGACCGACTGGCAGTCTTTCAGAACGACCCTTGGATCACAGCGCCGGTCCTGGCCGCGCTCCATCCAGGCCATCTCTCCGTGCATCCCGGCGTTGATCCATTCCAGGTAGGAGTCCGCATGGGTGGCGCGTGATGCTTTGGCAAAACGGCACTCGTCAAACCCGGCCCGGCGGGCCATCGCGCGAACCCGGCTTTCCAGGGAATGATTTTCGGGCATCTCCATTGCTACAACTGGGCGTAATAGTAACGGGCGCTTTCAACGATGCCGGTGACGATTTCCGCGCGATTGAGTCCGCCGACATCGATGACCAGATGCGCGCAGTCCCGATAGAGCGGCGTTCGTTGCGTCAACAACTCCTCGATCACCTGGCGGGGGTCGGCCGTTTGCAGGATGGGCCGGCTGCGGCTGTTTTTGGTGCGATGATAAATGGTATCCGCATTGGCGCGCAACCAGACCACATAGCCAATCTGGCGCAGAATCTCGCGGTTTTTCGCTCGCAGAATCGCGCCGCCGCCCGTGGAAACCACCGTTCCCTGCAGGGCTTTTTCGCGAAGTTCTTCCAGCAGGGCGCTTTCCCTTTCGCGAAAACCATGTTCGCCTTCGGCGGCGAAGATCGCCGGGATCTTGCAGCCCGCGCGGGCCTCGATTTCGGCATCGGTGTCGATGAGCTGATAGCCCAGTGCGCGCTTGATTTCACGGCCTATGGTGGATTTCCCGCAACCCATGAAACCGATCAAAACAATATTGTGGACTTTCATCCCCTTGTCACTCATGGCAAAACAGTGGCATTTTTCAAGGCCTGATGAAATGAAAAAAAATCCACGGGCAAAGCACGGCTTGTCAGCGCGGAAATTGTTGTCAGGCTTCCGGCGTGAGCGATGCCAGGAATCATATGCCGCAATTGGACAGCCTGCGGGCGCTGGCGATGTTCGGGGTGGTCTATCACCACTGGTTGCCGGCATCCTGGCGAATGGGCTTTCCGACCGAAGCAGGATTGTTTTTCTTTTTCGTGCTCAGCGGATTTCTCATGACCCGCGGCCTGCTGCACGAAAGAGACCGCATGTCGACCGGTGCCATCCTGAAAAAATTCCACATCAAGAGGCTGAAGCGGATCTACCCCGCCTACTATGCGGCGCTTGCCGTTGCCGCCCTCTGCGGGAGCGAGGCGATTCTTCATCATCCGCTCTACTGGCTGACCAACACGCAGAACTTTCTCATCCAGAAGCTTGATTACTGGCCCGACAGCGTTTCGCATTTCTGGACGCTCGCGATTGAACAGCAGTATTACATTTTCTGGCCACTGGTGATCCTGCTCTGCCCCGGACGATGGATGACGACCGCCTTGCCGCTGCTGGTCTGCATATCACCGCTGTCCCGGTATCTGATCGAGGAAGGAAAGGCTCCCTGCATCAATTTGAATCCTTTGAAAATGATCGACGATTTCGCCATCGGCTCGCTGCTGGCGGTGTGGATGCGTCGCGGCATGATGCTCCCCAACCGCTGGACCGACCTCGCAGGCATTCTTGCACTGTGTGGCTATGCTTATTTCTATCGCCTATGGCAAATGGGCGTTCCCTCGCACGGCGGCGGCTATTTTCAGCAAACACTGCTGGCAGTCGCCTTCGCATCGCTGATCGCACGAGCCGCATCCGGCCGCACCGGAATACTCGCGCGACTTCTCGAAAACCCGCGCCTCGTCAAGATTGGCCATATGTCCTACGGCATCTATCTGTTTCACAACTTCGCGCCGCTGTTTGCGGGAAAAATTTTCTGGTTTCTCTGGCACCCGCAACTTGATGCCAATGTCGCGATCATCTTGAGAATCCCCTGTTACCTCTTCATCACCTGGGTGCTGACCCTGCTTTGCGAACGTTTTATCGAGAGGAAATTCCATTCATGACCTGCGGCCCGTGCAAGCAACGCGTCATAAGTTCATTATGCGCTTGATTGTGAATGCCTACTGACAAACCTTCTTGTGCGTCACTGCCCCGGCGCCATGCCACATGAAAGCACTCGTCAAAGCCAAATCGGAACCGGGAATCTGGTTGCAGGACATTCCCGAACCGGAAACCGGTCCCATGGACGCACTGATCCGCATTCGCAAAACATCGATTTGCGGCACCGATGTGCACATTTACAAATGGGACGCGTGGGCGCGTCGCACAATCCCCGTGCCGATGGCCGTGGGCCATGAGTTCTGTGGCGTTGTTGAAGCCGTTGGTTCCGGAGTGTCCGACTTGAAGCCCGGCGATCTGGTTTCCGGAGAAGGACACATCGTCTGCGGGCGCTGCCGCAACTGTCTCGGCGGTCGACAGCACCTGTGCCCGAACACGCTTGGCGTGGGGGTGAACCGACAGGGAGCGTTCGCTCAATTTCTCTCCATCCCGGCACGCAATGTGTACAAGGTCGACCCCGGAATTTCCGAGGAAGTGATTTCCACCTTCGACCCTCTTGGCAATGCCGTTCATACCGCCTTGTCCTGGGATCTGGTGGCGGAGGATGTCCTGATCACCGGTGCCGGGCCGATCGGTTGCATGGCCGCCGCAGTATGCCGGTTTGCCGGGGCGCGTCATGTTGTCGTGACCGATGTCAACCCCTGGCGTCTGGAACTGGCGAAAAAACTCGGTGCCACCCGCACGGTCGACGTGCGTGTGGAAACGCTGGAGCATGTCAAAAACGACCTGGATATGAAAGAGGGATTCGATGTGGCGCTGGAGATGTCCGGTCATCCATCCGGTCTGCAGGATATTCTAACACATACCTCGAACGGCGCCAAAGTCTCCCTGCTGGGGATTTTTCCGGAGAACGTCGCGATCGACTGGGACAAGGTGATTTTCAAGGGTCTGGTCCTGAAAGGCATTTACGGCAGGGAAATGTTTGAGACCTGGTACAAGATGAGCAGCATGATCCGGGCGGGACTCGATGTATCGCCCGTCATAACCCATCGCTATCACTATTCCGAATTTGAGAAAGCATTTCAAACCATGATCTCCGGCCAGTCCGGCAAAGTAGTTCTCGACTGGTCCGACTGATCCGTTCATCACCATTGTACCGCAGCCCATGACCCCGTCATTCCTACCCGAAAAATTCGCTCACAACTACGAGATCAATCCCACTTTCGCAAAGAGCGTCGCGTATTTCTCGATGGAATTCGCCATTGACCAGGCCTTTAAAATCTACTCCGGCGGACTTGGATTTTTGGCCGGCTCGCACATGCGGTCCGCAAAAGCCCTGCGGCAAAATCTTTGCGGGATCGGCATTTTCTGGACTTGCGGTTACTACAACCAAACCCGCGGGGATGGTGGTGAGATGGCCGTGCAGTTCCGCCGGAAACATCCCGCATTCCTGCGCGAGACCGGGTTGCAATTCACCATCCGCATCTTTGATCAAGATGTCTGGGTGCGCGCACTGTATCTGCCCGGCGATGTTTTCGGCACCGTGCCGATGTTTTTTCTATCGACCGATCTGGAGGAGAACGGGGGGTTCAGCAGGAGCATCACCCAGCGGCTCTATGACCACGATCAGCCAATGCGCATCGCCCAGTACATGGTGCTGGGCCTCGGTGGCGCCCGGCTGCTGGAGGAACTCGGCGTCGATCCCGATGTCTGCCACCTGAACGAAGCGCATGGTTTATCGGCTTTGTTCCGCTTTTACGAACGCAACCGCGACAAGGAACTCGTCCGGAAAAAATTTGTTTTCACCACCCATACGCCTGAAGAGGCGGGAAATGAAAAATCCAGCTTGCATCAGCTCCAGCAAGCCGGATTTTTCGGTGCCGTGGATTTGCAGGAAATCCGCGAATTGATCGATTTGCGCGACGACACCTTCAACCACTCACTGGCGGCATTGCGGATGTGCCACAAGGCCAATGGGGTTTCGAAACTGCATGGCGAGGTCTCACGCGGCATGTGGAAGGCGTATTCAGGCATTTGCCCCATCGATCATGTCACCAACGCCCAGAACAAAAAATACTGGGCCGACCCGATTCTCGAAACCGCGCGGCTTGTCGGCGATACCGACATGCTGAAAAATCGCAAACGCGAGCTGAAAGAGCGGCTGTTCCGGATTGTCGCCGACCAGACGGGCAAGCTGATGGACCCCGAGGTGCTGACCGTCGTCTGGGCCCGGCGTTTTGCCGGTTACAAGCGCCCCGATTTGATCACACGCGACAAGCAGCTTTTTCGCGAACTCCTGAACCGCAACGACACACCTGTGCAAATCATCTGGGCGGGCAAGCCATACCCGTTCGACTACGGCGCAATCGAAACATTCAACAACCTCATCAACCTGACCGCACCCTATCCAAACGCCTCGGTTCTGGTGGGCTACGAACTGGAACTTTCGCACGACTTGAAAAAAGGCAGTGACGTGTGGTTGAACAATCCCATCGTCACCCGCGAGGCGTCCGGGACATCCGGAATGACGGCGGCGATGAATGCGTCGATCAACCTCTCCACCTGGGACGGATGGTTTTGCGAGTTTGGCAAGGACGGCGTAAACTCCTTTGTCGTGCCTCCCGCCGATGCCACCCACGGCGAGATCCCGCGCGACCTCGAAGACATGACCAACATTTACCGGATTCTCAACGAGAGAATCTGTCCGTTGTATTATCAGAACAAAGAAGCATGGTGGGAGATGACGATGCGCTCGATGAATGAGGTGTCGCCGTACTTTGACGCCGACCGCATGGCACGCGAGTACTACGAAAAAATCTATCTGTAATGCCGGACAGCTTGTCGCTCACGCGAACGCGACCAGACTCACCTGCTTTTCCTTGCAGAGTTCGAAGATGCGCTCCTTCTCCAGCAGCAATGTTTTTCCCGCTTCCACGGCAACGACCGACACCCCGGCACCTGCACAGGTGAGAATGGTCTGCGCACCGATGACCGGAATGTCGAAGCGGAAATCCTGATCCGGTTTGGACACCTTCACCATCGTGACGGCCTTTCCGCGACCCAGCTCGCCGCCGCGAATGATGCAGGCATTGGTTCCCTCGAACGCCTCCACGGCAAGAACCGTGCCGTGGCGTACGAGCACCGTCTGTCCGATGTCGAGACGTGACGTTTCCTTGGCGATTTTCTGCCCAAAGCGAACATCCTCCCAAGACCGGCTTTTGAGTGCCGGCCCGCAAATATGCCCGATCGGCGCCAACAGTTCTTCCATGAAGGTAGTGGCGGGCAGGAGCGTGATGCCATCCTTGGCGAGTTCATTCGCCACCGCGCCGAACAGGCTTTCCGCATTGCGTTCTTTCAATCGCGCCAGCATCAGCAAGGTGCGCATGTCGGGACGAAGATCGAAAAGATTTTTGGGTGAAATCTGTCCAACCATGATCGCCTCCGTCACACCCTGCTCCTTGAAAAAACGAATCATCTTCCCCAACTGGCCGACGCGGAACCATTCAAGCGAGTCAATCAACCCCTCCAAGGCGGATTCATCGGTCTCCTGGAGAAATGCGGCCACACTGAGCTTGCAGGGGAAGGTTTGCCTCCGCGCGGCACGAACAAAGGTGACGGGGTAAATTCCATTGCCGGCGATGACACCGATGTTGCGCGTTGCCGCCATGACAGCCGCATTTCTTCGCAGGAAATCACCGCCCGGCAATCTTTTTTTGAGAAATTTCACCCTCCCCTGGTGATTGCGGCCCGTCGAACTGTTTCACCGCGGCAAGCACCGGCGAGGTCAACAACCATGCATCCCCCCATGCACTTGAAGGGTCCTCACCAAACATCCTCAGTCCCCACAGGGAATTTTTCGCATCATTCACCTACTAAAATTGAGTTTTCCACGGGTTATTCACAGCGAGAGACCAAAAATCGATGGCTGGTTTTCCCCCCTCGCCAGGCGAAATCTGAGATAAATCAACGCCTTGTGTCACATTGTGAATAAGTTGTGGGTAAATACGGAATAACCGAAACGAATTCAATAAACCCTTGACTATGAACAACTTATTTCATCCCTGAAACGATTGGGATTATTAATAACTCCATAATACATCAGCGCAATCACGCTTTGTTACGTAATCTTCACATTGTAATCTGTCAATTTTGTCACATAGTGTTCAAAACGGCACGAGAACCGCCGGAATCTTTTCGCAAGTTATTCACATTGCTCGCGCAAGCGTGAAATTTGTCATCGGGCGGAAAAAACAATCGCTAGGCTGGCGTGATCCATGCTTGCTCTTGGCGGCCAAAACTGCTCGACTCTGCCAGCAATTCGCCTCACACAACACTATGGCCTACAACAACATCACACCGCCCGCTGGAGATAAAATCACGATCAATAATGGCATCCTCCACGTCCCCGATCATCCCGTCATCCCGTTCATCGAAGGGGATGGGACGGGTCGCGACATCTGGCGTTCCTCAGTGCGGGTTCTCGACGCGGCGGTCGAAAAAGCCTACGGCGGCAAAAAGAAAATTTCCTGGTTTGAAGTGTATGCGGGCGAAAAATCGTTCAATCTCTACAAAGATCAGGTCAGCGATCCCGGCAAGGCATGGCTGCCCGACGACACCCTGACCGCATTTCGCGAATACCTGGTAGGCATCAAGGGGCCCCTCACCACTCCCGTGGGCGGCGGCATTCGTTCTCTCAATGTGGCGCTCCGGCAAATCCTCGACCTCTATGTCTGCCTGCGTCCTGTGCAGTATTTCACCGGCGTGCCCAGCCCGGTCAAACACCCGGAACTGGTGGACATGGTGATTTTCCGCGAAAACACCGAGGACATCTACGCGGGCATCGATTTTGAAGCGGGAAGCGAAAAAGCAATGAAATCGCTGGCGTTCCTGAAGGAAAATTTTCCCGCCGATTTTGCCAAAGTCCGCTTCGGTGCCGAAAGCCCGGAGCTTGTGGGTGTGGGATTCAAACCGGTTTCGCGCACGGGCACCCAGCGCTTGATGCGCTCGGCCATTCAATACGCGATCGAACAAAACCGCAAGTCGGTGACCATCGTGCACAAGGGCAACATCATGAAGTACACCGAGGGCGCGTTCCGCGACTGGAGTTACGAGGTCGCCATCAAGGAGTTCGGTGCCACGGAGATCGACGGTGGTCCCTGGTGCGTGATCCCCGAGGGCAAACCGGGGGCCGGTATTGTCATCAAGGACGCGATCGCCGACATCACGCTGCAACAGGTGCTCACGCGTCCTGGCGACTTCGATGTCATCGCGACACTCAATTTGAACGGCGACTATCTATCGGACGCACTGGCCGCACAGGTCGGTGGCATCGGCATCGCACCGGGAGGCAACATCAACTACATCACCGGTCATGCGATTTTCGAAGCCACCCACGGCACCGCGCCGAAGTATGCGGACAAGGACCAGGTCAATCCAGGTTCGGTTGTGCTGTCCGGTGAAATGATGTTCCGCTATCTGGGTTGGAATGAGGCGGCCGACCTGATCATCAAGGGACTCAACGGCGCGATCGGTTCGAAGAATGTCACCTACGATTTCGCCCGCCTGATGGACGGTGCCACGCAGTTGAAATGCTCGGAGTTCGGCGACAACATCATCGCCCACATGTGAGCGGACTCGCTTGCCATGGAAGAACCGCCGATCATCGACATCCAGAGCGACGAGTATTACATGCGTCAGGCTCTGCGCGAGGCATGGAAAGCCCGCGCCGCCGGTGAAGTTCCTGTTGGTGCGGTAATGGTTCACGAAGCCAGGATCATTGCCCGCGCTTGGAACCAGGTGGAAACCTTGAAGGATGCGACGGCCCATGCCGAGATGTTGTGCCTGACCGCCGCGCAAAATGCCATCGGCGACTGGCGGCTTGAGGGCTGCACATTGTATGTCACCAAGGAACCCTGCCCGATGTGCGCGGGTGCCATCGTTCACTGCCGTCCCACCCGTGTGGTTTACGGCTGTGCCGATGCCAAGGCCGGTGCGGCGGGCGGATGGATCAACCTGCTCCAGTCGAACCCGCCACTGAATCATGCCTGTGATATATCCTGCGGCGTGCTCGGTGACGAATGCCTGGAATTGCTGCAGGAGTTTTTCCGTGAGGCCCGCGGCAAGAAAAAGGAAAGCGGCAGGCGCGAGTACCGATTCGAAGAGGAAACCTGAGTCGAAAGAAATGGATCGCGTCACTCAAAATAGTGACCCAATGCCTCAACAACTCCAACGCTGTAGGAGCTGTTGCTGAGGTATCCCTGCTGACCATGCACATGCTGTTTCACATCCTCGACCGAATTCATCGGGCAGGCAATGGAGCGGGCGACTCCGACATCGAGCATCTCCAGATCGTTGTGGCTGTCGCCCATGGCGAAGGTCTGTTCGGCGCCGAGCCCGAACATCCGCGCCACCTCGGCAAGGCTGCTGCCTTTCTGATAGCCCTTGTGGCCGAAGCGCAGGTAAATCGAATTGCGCTGCCATCCCAGTTCGCTGGCAGGCGCGACGATCTCGCGAATGCGTGCGACAATCCAATCCATTTCGAGGTCGGTGCGCGAGATGATCCCCGCCGGCTCACCGGCCTGCTCGATCCATTCGGCGCCGGTGTGCTCGGCAACCTCTCCGCGAATCTGCTTCAGGATCTTGCGTGATTTTTTCAGCAGTTTTTGCAGATCGACCTCGCATTTTGCATTCCATGGCAACACCGGAACAAAGCGCCCGACGGGATTGGGAAGAAAAATCTCCCGCTCGCGAACGACAACAAAATCGGGTAGAAATGGAAAGCGGCTTTCGATCAATCCCTGCCGCAGATGTTCCATCGAGCGTCCGGTGTTGATTCCCCAAAACGCATTGCGCGTGGTTCTCAGCAATTGGATCGCTTCGAAAAATGACAATGCCACCGGAGGATTTCCTGATGGATCATGCAATGTGCCGTCGAAGTCGAATGACAGCAACAAAGCAGGTGAACCATCGATGGGCAGCGTCCTCACGACAAAATACCTAGCGGAAGAATGGGCAGCGGGCAACCCCGGGAAACGCTTATTTGCGCCACAGCCATTTCACGCTGTCCGCGAAAATTTTTCCGCCGCCCTTGCCGCCATGCTCACTGTCGTCGGTGACAAAAGTATAGTCGTAATGGCGGAATTTCAGTGCCGCAGCCATCTGTTGGTTTGCCAGAAACCAGTTGCCATGCTCATTGTCGAGATCGTTTGTGCCATCCTGCAGGAACACCCGCAACGGACGGATCTTTTCCTTGCGAATCAACGATGGATACACGTGCCCGCCGCGGATGTTGGTGAAACTGCCGACATGACTCATTACTTTGGCGAACAAATCAGGCCGTTCCCAGGCCACGGTGAAGGCGCAGATGCCACCCGATGAGGTGCCGCAAATGGCGCGCTGTGTGGGGTCGGCACTGAGCAATTGCACCTTGCCCGCGAGCGGCAGGATTTCCTTTTCGAGCATTTCCGCATAGAGCGGGGAAAGGGTGTCGTACTCCACCGAGCGATTGCTTTTCAATCCCTTCGGCGTATTCCACCCCTGCGGCTCCGCGAGATCATCGGCAAACACGCCGGGGTTGACAAACACCAGCAACATCGGCGGCACCGCACCGCTTTGCACCAGTTTGTCAATCACCTCGGGCGCATGGAAATCCCCTTCCGCGTAGGAATGTCCATCCTGAAAAACCATCAGTGCCGCCGCTTTTGCCGCGTCCAGCCCCGGGGTTTTGTGAAACGCATACTGCCTCACCGTTCCGGCAAACACCGTGCTCTTCAACACCTGCCATTGCAGTTTTTCCGCTGCTTGGGAGAAAAATGGAACAGTTGCAAAAAGAAATAAGATCGTTTTCATGATGGCGCGCGCGTCAAATCCTGCAGCATGGCAGCAGGCCGTGTCAAGCAGGCTTGGTGGCAATTCCATAATGGCCTCATCAAACCACGCACTCGCGTCGTAAGACTCTTCCCGATTGAAGAATCCCTCCTACGTCTCGTCACTTCCGTGCTCGTCGAAATCTCCGAAGCCCGGGAATCGAGAAATCGGTCGATTTTTCTGATCAACATGTTTGCCCGGCGGCCAATTCCGGGCTTGTCAAATGCCTGCCATTCATCAAGACTGTTCCCCTCATCTCTATGAACTTCGAAACCTTGCAATTGCACGCCGGACAGGAAATTGATCCCACCACACAATCCCGGGCCGTGCCGATCTATCAAACGACGGCCTATCAATTCAAAGACTCGGCACAAGGAGCGCGGCTCTTTGCCTTGCAGGAGTTCGGCAACATTTACACCCGGATCATGAATCCCACCAACGATGTTTTCGAAAAGCGCATCGCCGCACTCGAAGGGGGCGTTGCGGCACTGGCGACGGCATCGGGGCATTCGGCGCAGTTTCTCGCCATCAACAACATCACCACGGTGGGCGACAATTTCGTCACCACTTCGCATCTGTATGGCGGCTCTTACAATCAATTCAAGAACGCGTTCAAGAACATCGGCGTCGAGGCGCGCTTCGCCGACGGGGTCAGGGTCGAGAGTTTCGAACCATTGATCGATGACAAAACCAAGGCCATTTATCTGGAAACAATCGGCAATCCCGGATTGACCGTGCCCGACTTCGAGGCCTTTGTGGCTCTAGCCAAAAAACATGACCTGCCGTTGATTGTGGACAACACCTTCGGAGCCGGCGGTGCGATTTGCCAGCCGCTGAAATGGGGCGCGCATGTGCTTGTGGAGTCCGCCACCAAATGGATCGGCGGTCACGGCACGACCATGGGCGGGGTGATCGTCGATGCCGGGACATTCAACTGGGGCAACGGCAAGTATCCGCAATTCACCGCGCCCTCGCCGAGTTATCATGGCATGGTCTTGAATGACGTGTTCGGGATCGGCGGACCGTTCGGAAACATCCAGTTCATCATTCGTTGCCGCGTCGAAGGTCTGCGCGACTGGGGTCCGTCGCAGAGTCCTTTCAATTCGTTTCTCCTGCTGCAGGGGCTTGAGACGCTGTCGTTGCGGGTCGAGCGCACCTGTCAAAACGCCATGGCACTCGCCCAATGGCTGCTGGCGCACCCCGAGGTGGAGTCCGTGATTTATCCGGGCCTGGAGAACCATCCGACGCATGCGGCGGCGAAAAGATATCTGACCCGTGGTTTCGGTGGTGTGCTGTCCTTCGTGCTGAAAGGTGATCGGGCCCGTGCGGAAAAATTTGTCAACAGCCTGAAATTGATTTCGCATCTGGCGAACGTGGGGGATGCCAAAACATTGATCATTCATCCCGCATCGACCACGCATTCGCAATTGTCGCCCGAAGAGCAAAGCACCGCCGGCGTGTTGCCTGGCATGTTGCGGATCTCCCTCGGCATCGAGCACATCGACGACATTCAGGCGGATATCACCGCGGCCTTGCAGGTGTGAGCGGTGAAACATCAATCCGTCATGAGGAGGGGGGCTGACATGACATCATGAGAGCGCATGGATCTGTATTCAAAGACACTGAGAAAAAATCCCCCGCTCCCGGGTTGAATTGACAGGTTTGGGAATGGCAATGCGTAATCAGCATTTGCGGCAACGCGATCATCCTGTATATTCCACCCCAACACATTCCATGCACTCCCGGCGGATCTTTCTGAAAAGTCTGGCATCGACACTGGCCTTGCCGATGTTGGAGCCGTTGCGCGCCGCGCTGCCGGCCGCACCGGGTTCGCCAACGCGGCTGGCCTATGTTTACCTGCCGAATGGCGTGAACACCAATCTGTGGTTCCCCCAAGGCTCGGGGAAAAATTACAAACTCTCCCCTTCCCTCGAACCGCTGGCTGCGCTGCGGGAACATTTTCAAGTGATCAAAGGACTCGCGCTCGACAAAGCGCGGGCCAATGGTGACGGCCCGGGCGACCATGCGCGCGCCATCGCGACCTACCTCACCGGCTGCCAGGCCCGCAAAACCGCGGGTGCCGACATCAAAATCGGCATCTCGGCGGATCAGATCGCCGCAAAACAAATCGGCCACCTGACCCGTATCCCCTCGCTGGAGCTTTCCACCGACGAACCCCGTCGATCGGGCAATTGTGATTCCGGCTACTCCTGCGCCTACCAGTTCAATCTTTCCTGGCGCTCCGAAACCACCCCCGCACCGCCGGTGCGCGATCCCCGCGCGGTGTTCGAATCGCTCTTCGGAGCCGCCGACCCGAAAGGCAATGCCGAACGTTTGCAGCGGAAAAAATCGGTGCTGGACTTTGTCATGGCCGATGCCAAACGCCTGCAACAGCGGGCCACCGGAGCGGACAAAAACAAACTCGACGATTATTTCACCTCGGTTCGCGAGATCGAGAAGCGCATCGAAGGCGCGGAAACCCATCGCAGGGAGAAACCCGAGATGGACATGCCCAACGGCGTGCCGGAAGGCTACCGCGAGCACATCCGGATGATGTATGACCTGATGTTCGTGGCTTTTCAGACCGACACCACACGCATTGCGACGTTCATGCTGGCCCATGACGGCTCCAACCGGACCTTTCCCGAGATCGGCGTGAACGAAGCCCATCATGGCATCTCGCATCACCAGCACGACGAACGGCGGCTGGGATTGATTGCCAAAATCGACATGTTTTACGCGGCGGAATTCGCGCGTTTTTTGGACAGGATGAAAAACGCCAAAGAAGGCAATGGCAGCCTGCTCGACCACTCGATGATCGTTTACGGAGGCGGCATCAGCGATGGCGACCGCCACAACCACGATCAACTTCCGCTGCTTCTCGCCGGCCATGGCAACGGCACTTTGTCCGCCGACCGTTTGCTGGATGTCAAGGACAACACCCCTCTGACGAACCTGCACCTTTCCTTGCTCGAACGCATGGGGGTCGATGCGGAACGGGTCGGAGACTCCACCGGCAAGCTGGCGATCTGATCAGGAGCAAGGGAAGTCGTGCTTGAATGCCGTGGCAACCCTGTTAGCATTGCGGTGGATGTTTGAAGTGCTTGACAACCCGTTTTTCCAAAGAGCACTGGCGACAGCCGCGTTGGTGGGGTTTACCAACGGATTTTTCAGCGGTTTTGTGATCCTGCGGCGCACCGCGCTTTCGGTGAGCGCGTTGTCGCACACGATGTTGCCCGGCATTGCGCTGGCGATCTTCATCACCGGCACTCTCACGCAGTTGAACGCGTTTCTCGGCGCCCTGATTGCATCACTGATCGTCGGTCTTGGTTCGGTGGCGATCTCGCGCGGAAACCGGGTGGCGCAAGGCACGGCGCTCGCGGTTCTCTATACCTCGGCGTTTGCCGGCGGTGTCGCCCTGCTGCCCCACCTGGGGGTTCGTCAGGAACTGGAACACTGGCTCTTCGGTGACATCAATGCGGTGTCCAATGCGGACTTGTGGACGGTATTCGGGATCGGCGCCGTCACTCTGGTGCTGGCCAATCTGATGATGCGCCCGATTCTGGTTGCGTTGTTCGAACCCAACGTGGCCGCCGCTCAGGGTGTGCCGGTGCGCTTTGTGCAGTATCTGCTGTTTGCTCTCATGGTGATGTCGCTGGTGGCTTCCCTTCAGGCTGTCGGTTGCGTGCTTTCCGTCGGACTGCTGGTGACACCGGCCGCCACGGTGTCGTTGTTCACCGACCGCACCGCCTGGTTGTTCTGGGGCGGCGGATTGCTCGGCGCGCTTGGCGCGGTTCTGGCGGTGCTGTTGGCCACGCCGCTGCATCTCACCCCGGGACCGGCGATCGTCATGGTTCTCGGCGTGCTGTTCATCCTGGGCTGGTTGTTCAGCCCGAAATACGGAGTGCTGACCCGCCGCAAAACGATCTAACAATTTTCCCTGGTTCCGCTGATCACGGCGGTTTCCCGCAAAGTCGAAGCAAGCGCGCGCAGAACCGCCTGTTTTTTCCGACGCGTGACCAGCTGGGCGATCTCCTCTTTTTTCTCCTCCAGTGGAATCTGCACGGCAGCCTTCACTTCCAGCGGATAGACCAAATGCAGGGCGTTGTCGTAGGACAATACCGGACTGCACTCGCGTTCGCGCAGGGAAAAAAGCACCGCTTCGAAGGCATTCGTCGGACGCTCCATGGTGATCCAGTTGAGATCAATGTCGCCGCTTTTTTTCTGCGTGTGAAGTCGCGCGAGTTCGGCGAAGTCCGATTTCCCCTCCATGACATCCTCGCGTATTTTCACCAGCAAGGAAAAGTCCTGCCACGATTGCGAGCGGTCGGCAAAACGGATCAAATGCAGCGCGTGTGCGGCGGGAGGAATGAAGTAGTCCTCGCGATGGGCTTCGTAAAATGCGGCGATTTCCTCCTGCGTCGGCTCGGCGACATCCGCGAAAAGTTCCTGGGTAAAAAGCTCCATCCTCAGTGTGGCCGTTGTTTCCTGGCGGATTTGCAACGTGTGCGCTTCGATCAATTCCCATGACGCGCCGTTTTCACGCCACTGCCGCAGCACTTGCTCGAAAGCGGGACGAAAGACCGAATCGTTGATTTGCGGATGTCTGCGTTCCGCTTCCTGAGCGAGCAATATGCCATCGATTACCTCCTGCTCGGCTTCGGCATAAAACTCGCCATCGCGCTCGCAGCACGAAACTTCCGTCAGCATCTCGGCGGTGGTTTTGATTCGTTGGAAGGCATCTTCGATCAACGAGGGATCGACGGGTTCGTTGTTGACGATGAGCATGGGAAAGGATGTGGCCATTACTTTTCATTCAATCCCGCCGGGACCGGAGCCTGAAGGTGCGGCGCCATGGAGGCGAAGAAAGATTCATCTCGCGCCTGAAGAATGCTGTTGTATTGTTCCAGTTGCGCCGGCGTGAGGTGGGGCCGCAGGCGTTCGATTTTTTCGGCGCTCACTTTTTTGCGGTTTTCGATCAGGGTGTTCATGATCTCCGATCGGTTGCCCGCAAGGAGGACGGCGGCATTGGCTGCCGCAAGGTCGCTCATCTCATTGCCAAGCTCGCCGAGTCCCATGATGTCGTAGGTTTCCGAAAACAACCCGGTCTTGTCGACAAGTTTTGCCGCCGAGCCTGAAACGGTGTCGCGCAAGGCATTGAGCACCGCTTCCTGCTGTTCGGGGGTGATGTCGATTTTTTCCAGCACATCGGCATATTCCTTTTGCGCGCCGGCGAGGGCGCGGTTCGCGGCCTGTTGTTTGCGAAAGGCATTGAGCTGGTCGATCTGTTCCGCACTCAGCATTTTCGAGAGGGAGTCGTTGAATTTCGTCTCGGCGGCTTCTGCCTGTTCGAGAATTTTATCACGGCTGATGCCTTTGCCGGGAGCGAAGATGTTAAGGGCGGCGCGCTTCTGCTCAAAGAGTCCTAGAAAAACCTGCTGTTGATCCAACGTGAGATTCAACAATTCGGCCAGCCTCCGCACATAGCCCTGATCCTTGATTGCCAGACTGTTGCGGGCGTTATCCGCGATCGCGGCACGAGCCGAAATCAACTCCGGGGGCAGCGGATTCCCATCGGGGGTCTGCGTGTTTTCGTCGAACTTCCCCGGCACGGACGGAGGTCGTTGATCGTTCGAATTCGCACCGCGGGTGATCTCGCCTCCGGCGTCGGCAAGACCGGCATTGTTGGCCGCGAAAGCGCCGGTTCCGCCGGGCTTGAGAAACCAGGCAAGCAAAAATCCAAACACGGCGGCCAGGATGGGCATGGATTTGTTCGAAAGCATGGCGTGAGGCGATTCTCTACCATGTAACGCCGCGAAAAGCGAATCTTGTTTGGCCCTTGGCGCGGGAAAGATTGCCGATTTTTGAGCTTTGGCTTGTCAGCACCCATGCGATGGTGCAGGTTCACTCCGATGTTTTTTACACCGAAATGGAAGCAAGACACGGATGTTCTGCTCAAAGGGGCGAGGAAATTCATTCATTACAAGAAGGATTTGTTGAAGCAGGATCGCATCGATGAAATCGAGTCGCGGATCACCGACCTCAAGTCAGCGAGAAAATCCGGCGACCGCAGCGCAGCGGAGGAGTGCGCCACACAACTCCGTGCCACCTGCGAAAACGCCCTGCCCAGCACCGCAAAACCACGCTGGTTCGAAGAGAACGTCGAGGTGATTTTCGTCGCCCTGGTGGTGGCTCTCGGTCTGCGTTCCTATGTGATCCAGCCATTCCGCATTCCGACCAATTCCATGCATCCCAGCTTGAACGGGATCATCGCGACCAGCATTCCCTCCGGTGAATACAAGTCGCCATGGGTCGGCAAACAACTCTACGACTGGGCGTCGCGCGGTCGGGTATGGAAACACATTCAAGCCCCGGCCGATGGACGGATCATCCGGCTGGAGGACAAGTCATGGATGTTTTTCTCGCGCACGAAGATCGTTTTCGACAGCGGTGACTCGGTGACCTTTCCGGCCCCGACAAATGAAACCAACCAAGCTATCAACGGCAATGATCGCCAGTCAACCTGCATCGGCCGCAGCTATAAAAAAGGCCAGCTGCTTTTCCAAGGCACCGTGGACGGCGGCGATTTGGTATTGGTCGATAAAATTTCCTATCATTTCCGCAATCCGATACGCGGCGAGGTGTTCGTTTTCGACACCCGGGGCATCGAGAAAAGAATCGCCAAGTTCAGCGGGTCCGATCAGGCCAAGGCGACCCATTACATCAAGAGGCTATGCGGCGTGCCGGGTGACACACTGAGGATCGAAAGTCCGTATTTGTACGTGAACGGCGCGATCGCCACCGAAAAAGGCATCCGTCACGTTTTTGAATTGCCGAACCGCGGCAGGAACGGCGGCATGGGATATTCGTACGCCGAACCCCATCCGAATTCGCAATTGATCCAGGCGGGTGATGAGCTTGTTCTGGCGAAACAAGCCCCGATGGGCATGCGCGAATACGCGGCCCTCGGCGACAATTCCGGCAACTCACTCGACTCGCGCTACTGGGGCACCGTGAAGGAATTCAACGTCGTCGGCCCGGCACTCATTTCCCTGTGGCCGTTTACCACGGGTCATTGGGGTCTGATCAAATGAGATCATCCGAAATCACCAGCAAGGCAAAATCCAATCTCGCCCTTGCGCTCAAACTCCTCCCCAGAGAGCGCAGGGACGACATGGTGGTTTTTTATGCCTATTGCCGCGTGATCGACGACATCGCCGATGATGAAACCGTGGATGTGGCCGAGAGAAAAAGCGCTTTGTCGTCCTGGCGTGAGGGTGTTCTAACAGGTTTCGCCGATCCAAATGATTTCCAGAGGGAAGTGGCTGACTTGCAGGCGAAACACGACATCCCCGGCGAGTTGATGGCGGCCCTCATCGACGGCTGCCTGATGGATACCGAAGTGCAGCGCTTCGGCACCTGGGAGGAACTTCAGCAATACTCCTGGAAAGTCGCCAGTTCGGTAGGCCTGGTGTCTCTCAAACTGCTCGGTGCCACGAATCGCGCCTCGGAAAGCTACGCGGTGCAACTGGGCCAGGCCCTGCAATTGACCAATATTCTCCGCGACATTGATGAAGACCTGCGCAACGGATCGCGCATCTATCTGCCACTGGACGATTTCGCACGCTTTCAATACAGCGAGCACGACTTGATCCGACGCGTTAACGATCACCGCTTCCAGGCCATGATGTCGTTTCAAGCCGATCGCGCCGAAACTTTGTTCCGTCAGGCGGCGGAGTCACTTCCCGAAGATGATCGCAAGTCGCTTACTGCCGCTGAGGTGATGCGGGAGATTTATCAAACCCTGCTCCGGCAGATGCGCGCTGATGAGTTCCGCGTTTTTGAAAAACGCTACAGCCTGCCTGCATGGAAAAAAATGGCGATCCTGGCAAAACACATGATCCCGTAATTTTCCGATTCCGGGCTTGAATGTTCCGGGTGATTGATGCGTCATAGCGGAAGTATGAAATACCAATTGACCGCACTTCTGATGGCTGGATTGTCCGCCGTGTCATGCACTCCCAACCAGCAACAAGGTGCCGCAGTAGGCGGTGTCACCGGTGCGGCCGTGGGTGCGATCGCCGGAGGCAGCGGAACATCCACCGCCCAGGGTGCCTTGCTGGGTGCGGGAATTGGCGCGACAGCCGCCGCGCTGCAGGAAAGCAGCCGCAACCAAAACAGCGGCTACAACGAGCCCTATCGCGCTCCCCGCAACAACGAATACCCTTATGCCGAGCGCACCAGCACCCCGGGGGAAGTGCTGAGCCCCTACTCGCCTTACAACCTCATGGATGTGCGCGGCTTGCGCCCGGGGTCCCTCGCGCGTGATCCCTCGTGCGGAAAAATGTTCCGTGTTCCTTGACCCCGGATTGCAGGGACCATCGCAACAGGGTTGCTTCAGGCCAGCGTGATGCGGTCCTCGTGGATGAGGATTTTCTTCTGCTTGTAAAGCTGGCCGACCACCTGCTTGAAGGTTTTTTTGCTCATGTTGAGCTGGCTTTTGATTGTCACCGCCGGGCTTTTGTCACTCAGCATCAAAGTGCCGGTCTGCTGCAGTTTTTCCATGAACTGAGTCGCCAGCGGGGAGATTTTTTTGCGTCCGACGGGTGTCAGGCTGAGATCAAGTTTGCCGTCGCTGCGGGTTTCAATCACATACGCGGTTACGGTCTGGCCGTATTCGAGTTTTTGAAAAACCTGATTGCTGAAAAACAGCCCGTTGTATTTGCCATCGACGACGGCTTTGTAACCCAGCTCGGTTTTTCCCCACAACAAGGCTGTGACCGCATCGCCATCGCGATAGCGGGCGGCGGCGCTGACGAGGGCGCGGGTGATGCGCTGACTACCGATGAAGCGTCCGCTTTTTTCATCGATCAAAATTTTCACGATGTAATGCCGACCGGGAATCATCGGCTTGGTTTGTTCGCGATAGGGAACCAGCAACTCCTTGGGCAGGCCCCAGTCGAGAAAGGCGCCGATGTCGTTGTTGGCGGTGCAGGTGAGCAAAGCGATGCCGCCGGGCATGGCCAGCGGTTTTTTCCGCGTGGCGATCAGGCGGTCGGCGGAATCAAGATGGATAAACACCTCGACATCGGCACCCACGTGCAGGTCCGGGGTCAGCTCGTTGCCGGGCAAAAGGATTTCGCCGAGATCACCGGCATCCAGATACATACCGGCGCTGCGCGATTTGATGATGCGCAGGGAACTCCATTCTCCCAAGTTGGCCATGTCGGACGATGCGCACGTATGAGGGGAACGGCAATGATTTTCCGTCGCGAAACTCAGACACGACGGGTCTCGTCCAACAAGACTTTCGCCCGACGCACCGTCGCCGCGATGTCGGCGGCTGTCAGCAATGCCGAAACAATCACCACCCGTTCGGCGCCCGCACGGATGACTTCCGTTAGATTGTCCAGGTTGATGCCTCCGATGCAGAACACCGGGATTATTTTTCCCACCAATTGATTGACGAGTGGCACGTTGTCCAGGCCAATGCCCGGCCGACCCAGTTTGGTGGGTGTGGGAAACAAGGGACCGAAGCCGATGTAGTCGAAGCCCTCTGCCAGCGCGGCCTGCGCCTGGGCAGGAGAATGCGTGGAGCGCCCCACCAGCATCGACGGACCGACAATTTTCCGCGCCTCAGCCAGCGACCCGTCGTCCTGACCGATGTGCACGGCATCGGCACCGATCTCCGCCGCAAGCCGGGCAAAATCATTGATCACAAAAGGTATGCCCGCGTCGGCTGCCAGCGGCTGGATCAGGCGGGCCATCGGCAGAATCTCCGCGCTCGAAAACCCTTTGGCGCGCAGTTGCAGGATGTCGACACCACCGCGGCACAACGCGGCCGTCGTTTCAATCAAACAGTCTTGCCGGACATAGCCGAGGTCGATGATGCCATAAAGTTTCGCCTGTTGCAGTGCCGATTTCACCAGCCCAGCTTCGTATCAACAACAGCGGAGTCAACCGCAAATGCGGATCGGCTTGCTTTCGATTTGCCCTGGCACTCAATCCGGCCCTCATTCAAAGAACCCGCCATCAGTAAGTTCACTTGTTGTGTTTCAGCACAACGCTGTGCGCGCCCTGCACGGCAGTCTCCGGAGCATCTTTCGCTCCGTGATCCGTGTAGGTCGCCGTCAACACACAGGTCCAGTCGCTGCTTTCCTGTTGCGGCTTTTCCCTGCTGCGGAACGCGCCTTCCAAGCCGACAACGAAACTGCGGTTGGGGTCGAGATTGTTCTTGAGAATCCAGGAGACCATTTCCCTGGCCTGTTCGATTGTTAGGTCGGGATGCGGCGGCATCGGCACGGCACCCCATGTTCCCGATGCCCCGCCAACCACTTTTTTCGCGAGTGACTCAACCGCATCCGGGGTGTGCTCATAGCGTCTGGCAATCAGGTCGAAGGAAGGACCGATCAATTTGGTCGACGCCGTATGGCAGGTGAAGCAATTCGACGCGCTCATCCTTCGCACCGGCGCGTTGTCGATCTTCGCAACGGCGGCCAGATATTTCTCCGTCTGTGCGGCATCGGGGAGATACGCAATCCAGAGGAATGCTTCGTTGGCAGTGATCTCGCTGAATTCCGATTTTCCATCTTCCGGATCAGCGACATCGATGGAATACGTGAGAAGCGAATTCCATTGAAACCCGGCCTTTTCCAGCGGAGCCGTGATTTTCACTTCCGGCGGTTTGTTTTCCGCTGCAACGGGCTTTGGAGACTCGGCGGCGGGCGTGGAAAGAACCAGCGCGGAGAGACCAAGGAAGGAAAGAGCTTCGGAGCGCATGATGGTGCAATGATCGATCAGGCCTTGTCAATCTCGGTGGCCACCCGGTTCGCCGAGCGGGTGGCGGCCTCGGTGCCCCAGTTGAGATTGTCGGCATAGGCGCCCGCAAAATGAATCCGCCCGTGCGGCTTCATCAGATGCGGCCAGAATTTCGCAAGCTCACCAATCGGAAATGCCAGACGTTCACAGGTGGGCGAGAATTTCTCCTTGGTCCAGTCCCTGCTGACCACCTGTTCGATGCTGTCCTTTTTCCCGGGATATACTTCACGGAACGCAGCCAATGCCCGCTGGGGAGAGATCCCGCCGGGACCGGTTCCCAGCACGATCACGCGATGCGTGTCCACTTCCTCCGCCGACTGCCAGACCGCCCAGAGATCGGCATGATTGGTGTCGAGATTGATGCTCACACCGTCGTTTTTCCAGAACTGGGAACTCGCCTGAAAAACAAAGCGCTGATAGGAATCATAGCTGACGTTGTCGACAATGTACTGACGTTCCGGAGGAAGGGCAGGTTCGACCGGGATGTTCCTGAATGCGGGCAAGGGAATGCAGTTGACGAAATAATCCGCGGAAATCTCCTTTTGCTCGTTGTTCTGTTTGTAGGTTACGGTGACACCGGATTCGCCATTCAGGATCGATACGATCGGGCAATTCAGCCACACGCGGTCGCCCAGTTTTTTGGCAAAAGCATTCGGCAGCATTTGATTGCCATCCTTCAAGCGGAACAATTCCGGCGGGAACAACGGCACGCCGCGGAGTTTCAAAATCGCCGCCATCCACAGTTCATACAAAGCCGAGGAACCGTGACCTTCCATCTGCCCCAAGGCTGCTTTGGACGCACCGTCTTTTTTGTAAAGATCGGCGACCGACATTTTGTCCCAGTCGTCATAGCCAATCCCGAATGGCTGATATTCATCGGTGAATTGATCGAGATAGGGATTCAAGTAAAGTGACTTGAGGTCCCAAAAGGGGTGCGCGGTGAGATACTCGACCTCCTTTTCATTGTAGCCAAGATTTTTCAACTCGGCAGGATCACGCAGCATTTCCTCCGAATAGTATTTGTTGTTGAAGCGCCGCATCAGGTTCCGACGCCTCGGATAGGGAAGCGCGGTGAGCTTGAATTCCTCAATGTATTGCCAGTATCTTTCGTAGCCGGGTTTGGTGATATGCTCTTGTCCGAAGTCCGCATAGAGTCCGTCGGACAATCCATCGCGCGTGGTGAAGACATGACCTCCGTGGCGGCCCGATGCTTCAAGGACCACCACCTCATGCCCTTTTTTCATCAATTCGTAAGCACAGCACATCCCTGCAATGCCCGCGCCACCGACCACGACTTTCTTGGTCGAGCGCGGCTTCTGTGCGGCAGCGGTCTTGGTTTCTTCGGCGGCTTCCAATCGAGCGGTATCAGGATGAAAAACCGAGGCACCGATCCCCGCCATGACCGTGGATTTGAGGAAGTCTCTCTTGTTGAGCTGATTCATGGGCTGACTGGCTTGAAAATACCCGCGCATCCCCTGATGTCGAGGAACTTTCCGTAAAAATGACGCTCCACGAATCAACGACTTCGATAAAGCTCCGCTCGACAAGGCGGGCTTGTCCCTGTAGCTTCCGCCCATGCAAAAAACCGTGAAAATTCTCTGCGTCGGTGCGGGCCACATGGGTCGCTCGCATGCCATGGCTTACCACCAGCTTGAGGGGTTCGAAATCTGCGGCATTGTCACACGCTCCTCCTCGTCGCGCGAATCCTTGAATCAGGAACTCGGCGGCAGCTATCCGCTGTTTTCCGATTTCTATCAGGCTTTGGCTGAGACCAGGCCGGACGCGGTTTCGATTTCCACTTATCCGGACACCCACGCGGATTATGCGATCGCAGCACTTGATGCCGGATGCCATGTGTTTATTGAAAAACCCCTCGCCGAGACGGTGGAGGACGCGCAGCGCATTGTTGCCAAAGCAGCAGGGACAAAGCGGAAACTAACCATCGGGTATATCCTCCGCCATCATCCGAGCTGGATCCACTTCATCGAGATGGCACGGAACCTCGGCAAACCTCTGGTGATGCGAATGAACCTTAACCAGCAGTCCTCGGGAGCAAACTGGAACACCCACAAGAACCTGATGTCATCGATTTCCCCCATCGTCGACTGCGGCGTGCATTACGTCGATGTGATGTGCCAGATGACCCGTTCCCGCCCGATCCGCGTTTCGGGCATCGGCGCGCGCCTCACCGACGAGTTGCCGGAGGGAAAAATCAACTACGGGCATCTGCAGGTCACGTTTGCCGATGGTTCGGTCGGTTGGTATGAAGCCGGCTGGGGCCCGATGATGAGCGAGGTCGCTTTTTTTGTGAAGGACGTGGTCGGGCCAAAAGGTTGCGTGAGCATCGTTGCCGAAAAAGCCGCCGCTGAAGGCAACAGTGCTGATGTCAATGCTCACACGCAAACCCAGGCACTGAAACTCCACCATTCGGCTTTGAACGAGGAGGGGAAATTCGTTAGATCCGATGAAATCGTCCGGCTCGATGACGAACCGGATCACGACGGACTGTGCCGCCGCGAGCAGGAGTTTTTCCTGCGGGCGATTCGCGAAGACCTCGATTTGACAGACCACATGAACGACGCGATCCAATCGATGCGCATCGTCGCTGCCGCAGATGAAAGTTTCCGCACCGGAAAAACAGTTGAGTTATGATTATTGAGAAAGCTATCGAGACCAAACTACGCACATCCGATCTTGCTAAGTTCAAGTGAACTTAATTCAATGTAATGGAAGTGTTATTGGTTTGATTTAAAAGGCTGGTTTTCAATACAAACTTTCTACACCCGCAGGCGCAGGTCTCTCGCGCTCCACAGCGTATCAGCCGCCGCCGCGGCCTTGCCACGCATGCGCCTCGCTCCGTCTTTGCGCCTTTCGCTGAAGCGTTCCCGTGCGCTTGCGAAGGCTTCGTTCACAAACGCTCTGCTG
>Ga0114972_10000109_pt1 | contig 55256 bp, 50 predicted proteins | sample M_140807_EF_Meta_FD_87354 | JGI IMG/M metagenome (GOLD analysis project Ga0114972, IMG submission 87354) | Freshwater microbial communities from Lake Montjoie, Canada to study carbon cycling - M_140807_EF_MetaG | ecosystem: Environmental > Aquatic > Freshwater > Lake | place: Lake Montjoie... | reverse complement strand
GCATGTGGCCAGGGTGCGGTGCTGAGCGTGGTCGGTCAACGGCATGCCTTGCGGCGGCGGTCAGCGCAGCGCGCAGGGGCCGGTACAGGCGATGGCGATGTTGGCGGCCAGCACCTGACGGCCGCGGGCGAAGCGCGGGCCGGTGTAAAGGCAGGCGTAGCTGCCGGGCGGCAGTGTCGATGAGGCGAAGGGCGGGCTGGCCAAAAGGAAGATTGCCCGAGGGAAGGCAGGCCCCATCGCCTCGCGTAACTGTCGGAAGGATAGGTTGGTCTGTGCGAGGCGACCGGTCTCGGCATGCAGCAACAGGCTCTCGGGCGCCAGGAAGCCGGTCGGCGTCTCCGCTGTCCAGGCGGCCGCCGGGATGCTCGTGGCTTGCAGTTGGACCGGGCAGGCGGCGACTGGCGTCGCGGTATCGCCCGATGCCCCGCATAGGAAACGGCTGGGTGCGTCGGGATGCAGCGTGCAGACCTCCCCGGCCGGAGGTTCGCGCCAGGCGATCAAACCGGTGATGGCAAAGCCGCCCCCGCCATGCAGGCAGCCATTGCCGCTCTGCTGTACGGGCGGGGTCACGCTGGCCGAACCAACTGGCGGGCCAAAGCGCCAGGTGCCGCTGCCGCCGCCGGCCATGGGTTGCAGCGGCACGGGCCGGCAGGTGCCGCCAGCCGGGCGCGGCGCCAGGGCCTGGAGGTTGATCCCCTGGTAAAGGCAAAGCAGCCTTGCCTGGCCATCCAGCCGGGCCATGCCTTGGGCGCTGCTGCCGGGGGCGCTGGCGAGGCCGGAGAAGGTAATCCGGCTCGGGCAGGCGAGTTCGCTGCCGCCCGCCTGGGTGCAGGCCAGCAGCGCGAGGGCAAGCAGAGGTAGGACGCGGAGGAGATCCGAGGCAGCGATCTGGCGTGGCCATGGGCTCGATCGGCCCGGGCGGGATCGCAGATGCGATTTGCTCAGTCGCGTTGGCATGGGGGGCGCGATCCTCCAAACGGGGATCATGGGTTAATCATCGCCAAGATAGCGGCGGCGCAATTGCGACCAGCCTGGCGACTCCAGCAGCCGCAGCAGAACCTTGTTGATCTCCGGCCGCAATGAACTGCCGTTCGGGATGGCGAAGCTGTAGTCCTGCCGGCCGAAGATATGCGGCATCACCTGCACCGGCAGGTCGCCCAACTGGCCGAGCCGGAATTGTAGCAGCGGCTTGTCAGCGATGAAGGTGTCGATCTCACCGCGGGCGACCGCCTGCAGCCCCTGCGTCGCGTCCGGATAAAGCCGATAGGAGATACGCCGCTCGTCCAGATATTCGATGCTGCTGGTGCCAGCGACCGCGCCGACATGCAGTCGCGGCAGATCGGCCGGACCTTTGACGGCGCTGTTCAGCGTATTGACCGTGAGCGCTGAGGTGATGGTCGCGGTGAAGCTCGCGGTCAGGATCAAGGAGGTGAGCATCCAGATGATGGCCACCGTCCGACCTACGACGCTCCGTGGTGCCTTGTCGCCATAGCCGACGGTCGTCAGCGTCACCGCCGCCCACCAAAGCCCGGCACCGATGCCATGATGATGCGGGCCACCAAACTGATCGGGATTGATGCGCCGTTCCGCCAGCCAAACCAGCGCGCCGGCGAGCATCGTCAGGCCGAGCAGCGAACCAAGCGCGAGAGCGATCGCGCGCCAGGGCATCTGGTGCAGCGCTTCGACCACGCTTCCCCGCCGGTGCACAGCCATACCGAGGCCGGTCGAGAAGAAGGGATGGGTGAAATCGACTAGTCCCTCGCGGTCCGGCGTGACGCTGAGGGCGCCGATACCGACCGCGTAGCGCCCGGCTGCCACACCGGCCACCAGATCCTGAGCATCCGCCAGGACGAGATCATAGCTCAGGTGCAGTTCCTGCGCGATCTCTGCCCAGAGGGCGACGGCTATGCCCTGCCAAAAACCGCTCTCATCTTGCCAGGAAAAGGGCGGGGAGCGGAGCGCGGCGACGCGCAGACGCGGCTCGGTGGAGTCGCTGGCCTTGGTGGGTGACGGTGTTTGTGCGACGCCGACTGTGCAGAGAGGCAGCAAGGCGAGGCAGACAAGGAGGATGCGTCGCATGGTCAAACCGCCCTTCCGATGCGGCGGCGCCCTAAGCAAACCGGGCGCCGCATTCGACAGTCGGACTTTCGCTAACGCAGCCATGACGACGGCGAAAGGGCGCGGCTGCTCAGTGCGCCAGCGGGTCGGGGCGCATCTGCATCTTGAAGACCCGTGGCCGCTCGCCCGCACCGCCCTCGCTATGGTAAGGCGTCCGGCTGCCGGTGGTCGTCCAGACCGCGCGGCCCTTCCAGCCAGCGTTCGGATCATCGATCCGGCCATCGACGTTTTTGGTGAAGAAATTCGCCGGGTAGGGAACGTGCAAGCTGTGCAGCTTGCCGTTCACCAATACGGTGAGCGACTCGCTGCCATTGGTCGAGGCGATGGGGACGTCATTGCCCAGGCCAAGCGTATTGAATCGATCAACCCAAACATAATAAGCGTGCTCGGCGCTGCCGGAGGCATCGACACCTTCGAATTGCGGCCCATCGAAGCGATAGACGGTCCAGCCTTCGTAGCACTGTTCGCCGGTCAACGCCTTCGGGCCGGCCAACGGGGTCTGGCACTTGCCGCGATCGAAGCTCGCCAGATGGCCGCTGCCGAGCGTTACCCAGACGAGGCCCTTGCTGTCGACATCGATGCCGCGCAGCGACCAGGTGCCGGGCGGCGGCTGAAATAGCTCGGTCAGGCCGGTATGAGTCGGGTCGCTGCCTGGGATGAAGCGGATCAGGTAGCTTGGCTGCGCGAGCCGGGAGAAGCCTGTATCCATGGACTGACCCCAGATGGAGCCGTCGGTCGGGCTGGGCTGCACCCCGTAGAGGCCGGCGATGACCCGCTTTTGCTTATTCGGATCGAGCGGCTGGTCGGCTTCGACATAGTCGCCCCGTTTCCCCCAGCCCGGGACGTCGATGATCATCGGCGCCCAGCCTTGCGAAGCCTTGGCGTCGCGGGTCTCCAGATACTTCCGGGTGTTCAGCCAGCCCACTGCCCCGCCGGCGGGCGGGCCCCAACTGGTCCAGAGCGTGTTGTCGGCATCGTAGCCGAAATAGAGATGGTGGGTGCCGAAGCAGGTATCGATCAGCTCCCACTTCTTGGTCTTCGGATCGTACAGTGAAAGATGCCGGCCCGAGACCGCGAGCGGCGCGATCTTGGCCGAGGGGTGATCGCCACCGGCCTTGCACCAGGCTGGCTGAGCCGCCGGTGCCCGCACGCGGGCGGCAAACCAAACCAGCCCGCGCTCATCCATGATCAGATTGTGGTTGCTGGTATGCCCGTCCCATATCGGCCTCTCCCCCCAGAAGGGCGAGGGGCCGAGCGGCTCCTCGGCCAGCCCAGGCGTACCCGGCATGAAAGGATGCCGCTCGTTCCAGGTCCGGTGGGTGGTCGGATCGAGCACCGGGACCAGATCGGTCGACTCCTCGGGAGAGCCGTAGATAAAGCCATTGGCATTCAGTGTCGGCTGACGCTTGTCGGTCGAGATCGCGTCGTGCAGGTAATGCTCGGGCTGAGACCAATCCCAGAGCGTGACCACCATGTTGCGCTCAAGCCCCTCCGGTCGGCGGGGCTTGCTGGTCGGTAGCTCGCCTTTGGCGATCCGGTCCGTCCAATCGGCGAAATTCCGCAGGCCGAGTTCCGGCCCCAGCCTTGCGATGGAGACCGCCATATTGGGCATGGCCTGTCCAGACTGGATGCGCCGAGCCCACATCTCGTAGCTGTCCGGGAACTCACCGAGTTCCTTCTTCGGATGCCGGATATTCTGGCTGGCGAGCGCGTGGCAGGACTGGCAGGACTGCTTTACGGTATCGATCCAAGCATGCTGGGTGCGCATGAAGTTGGGGATGCCATTGCCGCCCGGGCCGTCGCCCGTGCCAGGGAAGCCGCTGGCCGGCGGGATCTTCAGCATCGAATACCAGTACATGCCGGGGTAGGCCTCGGCGGCCGCGCGGGCATTCGGTGCGCTGGTCGCGGTAAGGTTCAAGGTCTGGCCGGGCACGCCATCGGCTTTAGCGCGATCGACCAGGCCGTAGCCCCGCGCCCAGACTTTGTATTTCGCCGGCGGCAGGTCGGGGATCAGATAGCGCCCCTGCTCGTCGGTGACGACGATCTTTGCGAGTTTGGTGGGCAGGTCGGTGGTTTCGGCAATGACCCAGACGCCGGCCTCCGGGCCGTTCGGGCCGGCGACGATGCCGCCGATGTCATCGCCATCGAGGGCAACCGACGGCGCTTGGGCGCGCGCGCCAAGCGGCGCGTTGGCCAGCAGGCCGGCGAGACAGAGCGCTACGACGCGCGCCATCGGATTGAACTCGGGCATGCTTCCCTCCCTGGAAGTCGGCGGTCTTTGTGGCCTGGGGCGCAGGACCTGGGGAATGATACACCCCTGCCGGCCTTCCGGAAGCCGTAGCAGTCAGATGAGCTTCGCCCATTCGGTCGGCTGGAAGCCGACGGTGAGGCGGGGCCCTATGGTCAGCACCGGCCGCTTGATCATGGCCGGTTCGGTCAGCATCAGCGCCGCCGCCCGTTCGGCATCGAGGCCGGTTCGGGCTGCCTCGGGCAGTTTTCGGAAGCTGGTCCCAGCACGGTTCAGCAGGGTTGCCCAGCCCAGTGCGGCGATCCAGGCTTGGAGAAGCGCTGGATCGAGACCGTCGCGTCGGTAATCGTGCAGCCGATAGGCGATGCCCTGGGCATCGAGCCAGGCGCCGGCCTTTCGCATGGTATCGCAGTTGCGGATACCGTGGATGGTCACGCTCATACGACACCCCCCTTGTTCGCGCATGCTTGCCGCCCTGGCCCTTTCTGCCAAGCTCCGGCCGATGCGGGGGCTTGGTGGTGGCGATGACGGAACACGGCGAGGTCTTGATCGCGGGCGGCGGCATTGGCGGGCTCGCGCTCGCGCTCATGCTGCATCAGCGGAGCATCCCTTGCATGGTCTTCGAGGCGGCCGCCGAGGTGAAGCCGCTTGGTGTTGGCATCAACACGCTGCCACATGGAATCGCTGAACTCGCCGCGCTCGGCTTATTGCCGGAGATGGATCGGATCGCCATCCGGACCCGCGAACTGCGTTACCTGAATCATTTGGGACAGGACATCTGGGCGGAGCCGCGGGGCACCTGGGCTGGGCACGCCATGCCGCAATTCTCGGTCCATCGTGGCCGGCTGCACGCCATGTTGTGGCAGGCGGTTGCGGCGCGGCTGCCGGCTGCCTGCCTCAGACCCGGGCACCGGTTGGCTGGTTTCGAGCAGGACGCTTCGGGGGTGACGGCCATCTTCGAGAACGGCGCAGCGGTGCGGGGGGCAGCGCTGGTTGGGGCCGATGGCATCCATTCGGCGCTGCGCACCCTGCTGCACCCGACCGATGGCGGTATCCGTTGGAACGGCATTCAAATGTGGCGCGGCGCGGTTGATTGGCCCGCCTTCGAGACCGGCGATGTCATGTTGATCGCCGGCGATGCGGTGGCCAAACTGGTCTTCTATCCGATCGCTCCCGGGGCGCGGCCGGAGACGCGGCTGACCAACTGGGTGATCTATGCGCATGCCGGCGATGCCGCGCAGCCGCCGCAGGATTGGTCGCGCGAAGGACAACTGGCCGAAGTGATGGTCCATGCCGGCCGGCTGCACCTGCCGCAGGTGGACATCGCGGCGCTGATCCGGGCGAGCGGCACGTTCTTTGAGTACCCCATGTGCGACCGCGATCCGCTGCCCTGGTGGAGTGCGGGGCGGGTCACGTTGCTGGGCGATGCCGCGCACCCGATGTATCCGGTTGGCAGCAATGGCGCATCCCAGGCGTTCCTGGATGCGCGGTGCCTGGCTGATCTGCTGGCCGTTCATGAGCCCGCCATAGCCCTTGCGCAGTACGAGACCGAGCGTCTGCCGAAGACCGCGGGGATTGTTGCCAGCAACCGCCAAGGCGGGCCAGAGCGGGTGATTGATCTGGTCGCGCAGCGAGCCCCAAAAGGCTTCAGCGACATCTCCGCTGTCGCCAGTCACGAGGAGCTCGCCGCCATTTCCGGGGGCTATGCGCAGATGGCCGGCTTCGGGCCGGCCAGCGCCAGTGCCCCGCCGGGCTGATTTCAGCCGGGCGGGGGCAGGAAGGTGATGTTGTAGAGTGCAGCGAGGCGGACCACCTCGGCGGGGTCGGCGACGTTGTTGATGCGGGTGAACAACTCATACAGCCCGGTCGCCGGCGAGACCCAGAACAGGGCCCGTACGGGTGCCGTGCCCTTGTTGAAGATCCCATGCGGGATGCCGCGCGGCATGCGGATGAAATCACCGGTGCCTGCGACCGCTGCCTGGCCATCCAGCACCAGATCGAAGCGCCCTTCATGGACGTAGATGAACTCGTCCTGATCGTGGTGGATATGCGGCGGTACAAAGGTACCAGGCGGGAACAGCGTATCGAAACTAAAGCTGCTGTCGCTCAGCTGCTTCGGCTTGTAGGTCTGGCCGAGAATGTTCCAGACGATGCCGTGTTCGCCCTGGTTTGCCGGCGTGATGCCGACGCTCATGGTCGGGATGCTCATAGAGGCTTGCTCCAGGTTCAGAGTTACGTGCGGCATTCGTGGGCGTAGGGATCGGTATCGTTCGACAAGACCTTGCGCAGAGTCTCGGTGGCGAATTTCCCATCCGGGCGCTTCACCACTTGGCACAGCCAGAAGTCCTGAACCGGGTATTGGTTCGCCCCGAAGCGGAAAGGACCACGCACCGATTCAAAAGGTGCCGCCTTGAGCGCGGTGCGCAAGGCGGCCTTATCCTCCAGCTTGCCACCGGTTTGCCGAATGGCGCCGTCCAGCAACATCGCCGCGTCGTAGCTCTGCGCCGCGTAGCTTCCAGGCACATAGTCATGGGCCGATGCGAAGGCCTGCACGAAACGCTGGTTGGCCGGTACCGTCATGTTCGGCGCCCAGGGACAGGCGGTATAAAAACCGAGTGCTGCATCCTGCTGCGCCGGCAGCGTGCTTTCATCCACCGTGAAGGTTGAAAGGAAGGGGATGCTGGCGAGCCCGGCCTGGCGATATTGCTTCACCAAATTCACCCCCAGGCCGCCCGGCATGAAGGTGAAAAGCGCGTCCGGCTTGGTGGCGGCGATCTTCGCCAGTTCGGCGGAGAAATCCAACTGGTTGAGAGGCACATAGACCTCGTCCAGCACCTCGCCTTTGAAGCGAGAGCGGAAGCCGGCCACGGCATCCTTGCCGGCCTGGTAGTTGGGCACCATGACGAAGACGCGGCGATAGCCGGCATCCTGTGCAGCCTGCCCCATGACCGAATGGACCTGGTCGTTATTGTAGCTGGTGACGAAGAGGTTGGGATTGCAGCCGCGGCCGGCGAAGCTGGACGGGCCGGCATTGGTGCTGATCAGGATGGTGCCGTTCTCCGTCACTGGCCGGATGATCGCTTGCAGGATGTTGGAGAACACCACCCCGACCACGAAATCGACCTTGTCCCTTTCCAGCGCAGCGCGGACCTTGGTGACGGCGACTTCCGGGCGCAGTTCATCGTCGATGTCGACCACCGTGGCCGGCAGGCCACCGAGCTTGCCGTCCAGCTGCTTGAGACCGAGCAGGAAGCCATCGCGCAGATGCGTCCCGAGCGAGGCCGCCGGACCGGTCCGGACCGCCACCAGCCCAATCTTCACCCCGGGCGTCTGGGTCCGCCCGAGCGAGGGCAGAGCCAGCGCCAAGGTAGTGCCCGTCACAAGATCGCGTCTGCGAAATCCGCCCATGTTCTTTGCCCCGGTTCCCTAATTAGGCCGGTGTTTTCATCCGGGAAACCGGCGGGAGCAAGCTTTTCGCCTGGAGAATATAAATCCTAGAGCAGCTTACCTCCGTTCTGATGGAACAGCGCGTGATCCATCAGAACGGAGGCTGATCTAGGCTCAGCCCTTGAGGCGTTCGATATCGGGCAGTTGCCAGCTCTTATCGAAGTAGGGCTGGGTTGGGGCATAGAGCCGAAAATACGTGAACCATCCCCGTCCCGGGACGGTCTTGATCCAATTCTTCTGCGGCTTACCGACGGGTGGGGATGGGCCGAAATAGAGGTCGGTCGTGCCATCCGGATTGACCACGATGTCATCGCGTGAGGAGCGGTCCGGGTAGGCCCCGGTATCGACAAAGCAGCGTGTCTCGTTGTCATAGGCCGTGATCGACCAGAACTGCTTGACCGGCGCATCCTTCGGCACGCGCAGCCGATAGGTCTTGCCGCCGTCCAGCCAACGACCTTCGGTATCCTGCGAAGTTTCCAGATAGACCTGACCGGCCCCTACCGTACGGCCCATCATGCCTTCCGAAACGCCGACCGCCTCGTAGAACCAGGACGCCCGCTCATCGATCTGGGTATGGTTGGCGGCTTCCTGGTTGGTCTCCTTCAAAAAGAGCGAATATTCCCAGTGCTTGCCCGGCCAGATGATCGCGCCGGGGAAGCGCTTGGCATAGGCATTGGCTCGCGCCATCAACTCACCCACGCGCGCACCTTCCGCCAGGATGCGGCGCTGCCGGGCATCCGGCTTGAAGGGGGTGCCTTTCTCGATGCCGAGCGGCACCAGCCCGCCCAGGGTAATCCGATCTCGCTCGAGCGCCGGCTCCTCGTTCACCACCCGGGCGAGCAGTGCCCAATAGGCAAGACCCGAGGGCTGTGTGCCAGACCATTTGCGGCCCGCTGCCGCGATATGCCGAGAGACGGCCTGCGGCTGCTCCCGCTGGCTGTATGGATAGTTGCGGATCTGACCCAGCAGCGCCGCTGCCTTCGCCCGATCGGGATCGAGCCCTCGCACGCCGATGAACAGATTGTTGGTGGGAGAGCGGAAGACGTAGTACCCCTCTGGCTGCATCGCCGGGTCCCCGGGCCCGAGGATCAGGAATTTGGCGCCCGCGCCCTTGTCGGGGCCGAGTGCGCCGGTATCGGTGATGGGTCGCTGCCAAAAATCGGCGATGCCGCCGGCGGTCGCTCCGGCCGGCATCTCCACCACCAGCGGCCCGGTCTTGGCCAGATTGACGAAGGACATCGTGTAGGGCGTCGTTGCATTGGCCGTCAGCAGGCCAAGCTTGTCCTTGAAGTCGAGGTAATCGATGTAGTCCAGCTCTCCCGCGCCTAGCTTCGAGCGCTGTTCGTCCTGCCACTGTGCCATGCCAAGCAATGGCAATGCCCAGAGATAGGCTTGCGTCGCGCGCTGGAAATCCAGCTCGTCATGCAGCCGGCGCAGCGTCGGCTCGGTCGGGTAGCCGTTGCGGATGGCAAGCTTGCCGATCGGCGTGTCCAGCACGCCGTTGCTCGGTAGCGCCTGCGCCACGGCAAAACCGGGCAGTGCCGCTGCCCATGCGGCAGCTAAGACGAGGCGCTTCAGCATGGATGTTCTCTCCCGGTTTGAGCCATCGGTACAGGACGACGGTTTGACTATTTCAAGCGCTCGACATCGCCTGGTTTCCAACGCCGTTCGATTGCCGCCTCGGTTGGGCCATACAGGCGCAGCACGACGAAGAAGCCCCGCCCGGGCGCGGTCGCTAACCAATTTCGCGCCTGTCCGGGTGGCTGCTTCGGGCCAATGTAGAGATCGGTGCTGCCATCGGCGTTCGCGACCGGCTTGTCGCGCGAACCGAGCGAGGGGAAGGCCTGCCCATTGGCGAGGCCAGATCCGTTCTCGGCTTCATAAAGGGTCACCGACCAGAAATTGGCTGCCGGTATCTGGGGCGGCAGCCGCAGGCGATACCGCGCCTTGCCTGATAGGGGCACGCCCGCCGCATCGTTGAAGGCGATCATATAGCTCGCCCCCTTGCCGGGGATCTTCGATAGCATCCCCGGGCTTACCGAGTAGTAGTTGGTGAAAAACCATAGTCGGGCATCGTGATCGAGGAAGCGTCCGGCCTGGTTGTTCCAGGCAAGATCGGTGGTATTGCTGGCATCCCGCGGGGTGATGTTGTCGAGCGGATTGACCCAGCGCCGATCAGGATACATCCGCAGCGACTGCCCATGCAGAGCCTCCTCAAAACCGATCACTCGGCTCATCCGGTATCCGGTCCGGGCCGCGCGGTCGAGGACCGCGCGCGTCTTCGGATCGGGTGCGAAGGGTTGGCCTTGGCGCAGTCCAATTGCGGCGAGCATGCCGAGCGAATCCGGCTGGCCCAGCCCGCTGCCTTCGCTGTCCAGAAGCCGCTTCAGTGCGTCAAACGCGCGGCCATCGCGGAGCGGCAGCATATCCACCGGTACGCCGGAGGCATCGGGGAAGACCATCGGTTTGGCAGTGGCCTCGCCGCCCAGTGGGTAGATCTTCGTCTGTTCAATCAGCGCGACCGCGGGGCGCAGATTCGTGGGGTCCTGATAGAAGCCGCGCAGGAAGACGAAGACATTTCTGGTGCCGGACCGATAGACAAAATATCCCTCCGGCACCGGTCCCTGATAGCCGGGCGGCAACAGCAGGAATTTGCCGCCCTTGCCAGCATCGGGGCCAGGCAAGCCCACATCGCCCAGGAATTCCCGCCCTTCGACGGTCGGGCCCGGGATCGGTCTTTGCCAGAAATCCAGCAGGATGCCCTGCAACCCGGGTGGTGCTTCGAACACCATGGGACCGTCGCGGCCGAGGTCGAGGTAGCTCATGGCGTAGATCACGTCGGAGTTCGGCGTGGTCACCAGCGTCTTGGCGTCGAGCCGGCGCTTCCATATGGGCAGAACATTGTAGCCGGCGCCGAAGGCCCGTTCCGAGCCTTGCTGCATGCCGAGCGTGTTGAGCAGAGGCAGCGCCCAAAGATAGGACTGCGTCGCACGCTGGAACAGCAGTTCCTCTTGCAGCCGGGTGGCGGTGGATGCAGTCGGGCGGTTCTCGACAAATGGTGCGCTTGCCAGCGCTTCGAAGCGGGATGTTTGAGCCAGCGTCGGGTTAGCGACCAAGGCCAAACCACCGATCAGAAGGTGCGGCCAAAAGGCAGCGCGCAAGCCCTGACGGAAGGTCATCATCTAGATCCTCCTCCTCCTCCTCGTGCAGCCGTGCTGTTCCGCTGGGCTGCTCTGTCCGCTTTCCGCTTCAGAGCGACGATAAGCGCTCTTTCGTGTAGCATTGACGCGTGTAGCCGCCCAGCGGCACTCCCCAGCATCAGTAGTGGTGGCTGCGACACTGGGCAGGGTCTACCGGGCGTTGCGGAGGGGGTGCCGCTGATGAAAAGTTTTATTTCCATGCCGGAGGGGTTGCCGAGCGGCTGTGCCATCGGACCGATGCGCCGCGACGAGGCCGAGGCGCTCGGCGAATGGGCGGCTGATGCAGGGTGGAACCCGGGGCTCCGGGATATTGACGTCGCCTGGCAATACGACCCGACCGCCTTCATCGCCTTGCGTCGCGGTGAGACGCTCATCGGCGGCGGGGCGATCATGGCCTATGGCCGCGCCGCTGGGTTCATGGGCCTGTTCATCCTCAGGCCCGAGTGGCGTCAGCAGGGGCTCGGGCGGGTGCTTTGGCATGAACGGCTGCGGCGGCTGCGCGCGCGGCTCGATCCCGATACGCCGATCGGCATGGATGGTGTCTTCGAGATGGTGCCCTTCTACGCCGTTGGTGGGTTCCGCCAGTTACATCGGGATCTGCGTTTCGAAGGGGTTGCGGAAGGCGGCGCTGCAGACCCGGTGGTGGAATCGCTGCCGGCGGTGCCGCCAGCAGCCATCGCGGCTTATGACGCAGCGGTCACCGGCATCGTTCGTCCGGAGTATCTGGCTGCCTGGCTGGGCGTACCTGGCGGGCACGGTGTGGCGTTGCGCGATGCTGGACGACTGGTTGGCTACGGTTTCGCAAGACCTTGCCGGAGTGGCGTGAAGATCGGCCCGCTGCTGGCCGATACACCAGCGGCCGCCGAGAGGTTGCTCGGCAGCCTTCTGGCCGCGCTGCCGGGGGTGCCAGTCGCGCTCGATGTGCCGGAGCCGAATGCGGCGGCTTTGGCGATGGTGCGCGCACGAGGCTGGCGGGAGGCCTTCGGCTGCGCTCGCATGGAGTCCGGCGGGACGCTGCCTGTCGATCTAGCGCGGGTGTTTGGGGTGACGTCTTTCGAGTTCGGCTAGGCGTCCGTCGCCGAAGCGCTGCGTTGAGAGCAGGGTGGTCGTGTTCGCTTGCGTCGCCCCCATGAAACTGGTGTCGATCGGGCGGGGGGAGGGCTCTGCCGTATTTCGCGGTGACGGGCAGCGTCGCCGCGGAGCGCTCGGTCCTTCGGTGCGTTCCTCATCGTGACCTCGCCAGGATCGCTGTGGTCGATTGGCCGGCGACCAGGTCGACCAGGACCACTTTGCCGCCGCGCGCCATGACCAGATCGGCACCGACCACCCGATCGACCGTGTAGTCGGAGCCTTTCACCAGGACATCCGGCTCGAGCGCCTGGATCAGCTCAAGCGGCGTGTCCTCGTCGAACAGGAGAACGAGATCGACGCCCCGCATCGCTCCGATCACAGCGGCCCGCGCCGTCTCGCTTTGTACCGGCCGCCACTCGCCCTTGAGACGACGGACCGAGGCATCTGAGTTCAGCGCCATGATCAGACGATCGCACCGCGCGGCCGCCTCACCGATCAGGGAGGTGTGGCCCGGATGGACGATATCGAAACACCCATTGGCGAGCCCCACTGTGAAGCCACGTTCGCGCCACGCGGCCCGCAGCCGGGCGGCGGCCGTCCAGTTGACCAGGGCGCCGGGCGCCGACGATTCGCCGGGTGCCGTCTCGCTGGCTGACAGGGCCTCGACCAGTTCTTTTTGTGTCAGCGTCGCGGTGCCGGATTTGGCGACGACGATGCCGGCCGCGTGATTTGCGATGCGCACCGCGTCGATTCGCCCCGCACCGGCGGCTAACGCGCAGGCCAAGGCGGCAACCACGGTGTCGCCGGCGCCGGAGACATCGAAGACTTCCCGGGCGACGGTTGGTACATGCACTGCCCCCACTTCGTCATCGAAATAGGACATGCCCTTCTCGGAGCGAGTCAGCAGCAGCGCGCCGCCGAAGGCAGCCCGGGCAGCGGCGGCTGCTTCCGCGATTTCGGTTTCCGTCTCCAGCGGCAAGCCCGTGGCGAGCGCGAGTTCAGCCCGGTTCGGGGTGAGGATGGAGGCACCTCTATACGCCCGCAGATCTAACCGCTTGGGATCGACGATGAGGAGCTTCCCACGCGCCCGCGCCGCATCGATCAGCCCGCGTAGTGTGCTCTCGCCGAGGACGCCTTTGCCGTAGTCGGAGAGGACGACGACATCCGCCCAGTCGATCGCAGCGCTTCCCGTTTCAAGAAGCTCGGCGCAGGTCGCCGCAGTGATCGGGTGGGTATCTTCGGTATCCAGGCGTAGCACCTGCTGGCGTTGCGCCAGGATGCGGGCTTTGCGGGTGGTTTTGCGTCCCGCTTCGCGCACCAAGCCGTTGCGGCAGCGCCCGCTGTGTTGCTCCAGCAGCGCCATCAGCGTCTCGGCGCCATCATCCTCGCCAACCACGCCGATCAGATAGGCCTCGGCGCCCATCGCGATAATATTGGCAGCCACATTTGCGGCGCCCCCAGGCACCTGCCGCTGGCTCGTGCCGCGTACGACGGGGACTGGCGCTTCCGGGGAGATGCGGCTGACATCGCCGGTGATGTAGTCATCGATCATGACATCGCCGATGACGGCGATGCGAGCCTTGGCGATTTCCGCGAGGGCGTCGGGGATGATGCGGGCTTGGCGGGTCATGCTGGGTCACCGCGATGGGCCTGAAAGTCGCGTGAGCGAGGTGCAGGTGATAGAAGCTTCTCGCCCGAACATAATCGACCCAGGGCGTCCTGTCTTGGGAATGATCGATCCAGCCGCCGGCAATTGGCCGGTCGAGTAAGGTGCGGAATAGTGCGGCCAACCTGTTGTCGCACAGGCAGGCGGCTTGGTCCGGGGCGGCGGCGGCCATGCAGCAGGCGGCTTTGATCGCTTCGGCATGTGGCCATAGCCGGTTCGAGCTGCGCTGGGGCCGTAGATTATGCCTGACGGCATCCAGGCAATGGCGCCGCGCATCGAGCCCGGCGCTGAGAGCGTTGCGCCACAGGGCTTCGCGGACCAGCGCGTAATTCGCGCCCGAAGCCTCGTCGTAGGCAACGAGCAGCCAGATCCATTCGAAGTGGTATCCGTGTTCGAAATAGCATTCCGTGGGCGAGGGCAGGGCCCAGTCTTGTTGGCGCCATTCCGGCAGCCGCACGAGCGCGCCGACTTTGGCGAGATAGGGGCCGGCCGGTGCTGCGCAATGGAGGAAGAGATAGGCTTCGAAAAGGTGCATCAATGGGTTTTGCAGCTTGGTGCAGTCGGGTGCCGGAGCGGCGGACCACAGCCCGCTATAATGCTGGCCCGTTAGCCTTGCGCCAATGAAGCGATCGATTGCCGCCGCATGCCGGAGGTGACGCGGGTTGCCAGCAAGCCAATGGGCGGCTTCCAGCGCGAAGCGCATAAACGCATGTGCATAGGCGTCGCGCCGAGGATCCGCGATGGTTGCGGCGGGAGAGAGAGAAAGCCAGCCCGAGGGAGAGATCGACGTCCTAGAGCATGCTGCGTTCACATACGTTCACGCAGCCCGCTCTAGCATGTGTTGGATCGCGCGATTCAGCGCCTTCGGCGATTCCGCCTCAACGCATCGCGCTCTAACTGTAGAGAGCAAGAATTCGGTCGAGCGCCCGGAGCGCGATTTCGCCGCCGGCGTTCTCACCCGTTGTTCTGGCGGCGTCGCAGAAAACATAGATTTGACGCGCCGGGGTCATCAGACGGCGATGGGGCACCGGCATTGGCCCGCCCATGAAATCCAGCCTCTCGAAGAACAGGCCTTCCTCGCCGAGGCCCCGGGTTCGCCACAGCGTTCGCGACCTCTTGAGGAAAGCATCCAAGCGCTCAGGCGAGTTTTTCATTGCGGTCGGCATCTGCATATAAGAGACCATTGCTCTGCACAATCGTCTGGTCACCCATGGTGCGCCAATAAATATGGCGTCGCGAATTGCGAGGAAACGTGACTTGGTAAGATTATAGGCCATCAAATATTTACTGAATTAATTTTTATTTAATTTTCATTGGACTTTTTACGAGCTGTGGCAACCCTTTGATCAACACGCAAAATCTGCGGATGAATTTAGTTTATCGGTCGGATCCGAAGCACAAAACCGCGCTTGGTTCCGCATCCGATGCGGCGTCACGCCGTCTTGGCCTGGCCTTGAGACCCTCAAACCAGGCGGATATCGGCCCAAACGCTTCCGATGGGCCAAGTCCGCCGCAGACATCCTCGCCACCGCCCAGCGCTTCCGGGGGAAACAGCCCGAGCATTGATAGCGGCGAGGGGGTGACCCTGAGCTTCGGCCCACCCGCCTGCGGGCGAACGGCCCTGGCGATACCAACCGGATCTGCGGGTCGCCGGGCCCCCAAAGCCATCCCCGGACGCTCACGATCTTCAGGCCGCTGGTGAACGCGGTTTCGACTTCGGCTTGTAGCGATGGCTGCTACGGCAGATGCGGGAGCCGTGAGGCAACATCGGTTGCTTTCGTCGCCTCGGGCATCAGCCTCGTGCGGATCACCGGAGGCGAGATTTTGTCCCTGCCGCCCAACCATGCCAGCATCCACCTTGTTAAGGTAAGCCCTTCACATGCGCCCGCATCGCCCGTCCCGTCGTCATGTGCTCGCCGCAGGCCTCGCGCTAGACGCGATCCGCCCAGCTCAAGCTGCAGGCTGGCCGGAAAAGCCGGTGCGCCTGATTATTCCCTTCGGCGCCGGCGGCTCGGTCGATGTCGTCGGTCGCATGCTGGCCGAGAAAATGGGCCCGCAACTCGGCCAGTCGTTGATCATCGACAACCGCCCAGGCGGGGCGACGACGATCGGTGCGCAAGCCGCCGCCCGCAGCGTGCCCGATGGCAGCACCCTGTTCTACGGCACGCCCGCGACGCAGATCATCAATCCGTTGCTGATGCCCAACCTGCCCTACGATCCCGATAAGGACTTGCTGCCGACCGGCAGTGTGATGCGGGCGCCCAACCTGCTACTCGTGCACCCTTCGCTCGGCGTCACCGATATTCCTGGGCTGATCGCGCTGGCCAAGACGCGGCCAGGGGAATTGACCTTCGCGAGTGGTAGCACGGGCAGCACCAATCATCTGGCTGGCGAGTTATTGAACAGCATGGCGGGTATCCGCCTGCAGCACGTCCCCTTCCGGACCTTCGGCGCCTATTCCGCGGAACTGCTCGCTGGCCGGGTGCAGATGTGCTTTGGCACCATCTCCGACATGCTGGCGCTGAGTGCCAACGGCGCGCTGGTCCGGGTGGCGGTCACCGGAGCCCGCCGCTCTCCCCTGCTGCCCGAGGTGCCGACCGTCGCCGAGACGCTGCCTGGCTACGAGGCCACCGCCTATAACTACATCGCCGTCCCCGCCGGCACGCCACGCCCGCTGGTGATGGCGATCAACGCCGCCTTCAACCGGGCGCTGAGCGATCCTGAGATCATCGCCCGGATGACGGCGACCGGCCTTGAGCCGCTCGGTGCGGATAGTCCCGAGCAGGCCGCTGATACAATTCTGGCCGAACGCCGGCGCTGGCGCGGCGTGATCCAGGCCGCCGGGATTCGGCTGGAAGACTGATCAGTCCGGCCCTTCCATCAGGGCAAGACCTTCCATCGCCAGCCCGTAGCCCAGCATGTCCTGAAGCCCCTTGCGGAGCTGTTCGGCAAACATCAGCCGGGTGTAGCGGAGCAGTAACGTCGGTTTCGCCGCAAGCTCCCGGGCCATGGTCCAGGCGCGGGGCAGGACCTCGGTCTGCGGCAGGACCTCGTTAATGAGGCCGAGCCGCAGCGCTTCCTCGGCGTTGAGTGTCTGCCCGGTCAGCAGGAAATACCGGGCGCGATTCATCCCCATCAGCAGCGGCATCACCACATGCATGCCGTCCCCCGGCACCATGCCGGATACGAAGTGTGCGGAATCCTGGAACTGCACTGTGTCCGCGGCCAGCACGATGTCGCTGAGGAGCGGGATTTCGCAATGCCGCCAGGCCGGGCCGTTGATCGCCGCGATGACCGGACATTCGATCGCCAGCAGGTTCATCAGCAGCGCCCGGCCTTCACGGTGCACGCGATCATAGGTGCGGGCGCTGATGCCCTGGGCCAGGGAGCGAGTGCCTTCCGTGGCGCGTACGCCCGAGAACTCCGCCCCGGTCCCGGTCAGAATGACGACGCGGTTGTCGGTGTCGCGGGCTACCTCGGCGAAGGCATCCGGCAATTCGCCATGCGGCACCAGCCCCCAGCGCAGTGGCCCGCCATCAGTGTGCAGCCGCATCTCCAGAATGCCGTCCTCGCGCCGCATCCGCAGGCAGGAGAAGCGCTCGCGATAGCTCTCGAAGCGGTTCATGCTGCCAGCTCCAGAATCTCCAGCACCTCGGCAGGGCCGGCGATCGGGCGCGGGTTACGCGGGACCCAAGGGGTGCCCATGGCGCCCTCGGCGATGCGGTCGAAGGCGTCGCGCCCGATCCCCACTGCACTGAGGCTGCGGGGCATGTCGAGGCTGTCGATCAGCCGTTGCAGCAGCGTCGCCGCGCTTGCTTCCGGGGCACCCATCGCGGCGGCGACCAGCGCTTGCCGTTCGGCATTCGCCGGCAGGTTCCAGCGCATCACCGCCGGTAGCATGATGCAGGAGGTATGGCCGTGTGGGATGTCAAAGGCGGCGCCCAGTACGTAGCCGATGCCGTGGCTGGCCCCCATCGGCACGCCGGTCGCGAGCGGCGCCATCGACAGCCAGGCGCCGAGCTGGCAATCCAGCCGGGCTGCGAGATCGCCGGGGTTCGCCTTCACGCGGGGCAGGCCCGCCGCCAGGAGAGCAAGGCCGCGCAGCGCCTGGGCATCGGCAAAGGGATGCGCCTCGGTCGCGCAGATGCCCTCGACGCAGTGATCAACCGCACGGATACCGGTCGAGAGGAACAGCCATTCGGGCGTTGCCAGCGTCATCGCGGGGTCGAGCACGACGGCGGTCGGGATGATGCCAGGGTGGCGGAACAGCTCCTTCACCCGGCTGCGCTCATCAGTTACGCCCGCAATGGCGCTGAACTCCCCGGCTGAAAGCGTGGTTGGCACTGAAACTTGCCGTACCGCCGGCGCCCTCGATGGCGGCCCGCCTGGGCGCAGCGCGTCCATCGCCTCGATGCTGTCGATATCGTTGGCTAGGCAAAGACGCACCGCCTTGGCCGCATCCGTCAGCGACCCGCCGCCCACCGTGACGATCAGATCGGCGCCGGCCGCGCGGGCCTGCCGTGTCGCGTCAAGGACGGCGGCACGCGGCGAATGCGCGGGCATGCCCTGGTACTGGCCGGCGAGCCGCTGGCCTAGCGCGCCGCGAATTGCGGCAACGCCGTCCCCTGAGCGATCGAGCGTCGCGCTGGCCATCACCAGCACCCGCTTCGCCTCCAGGCGCTCGGCAATACCCGCCACCGCGGCCGCTGCAGGTTCTCCGAAAACGACTTCTTCCATGCGGCTGAACGCCACGCGCCCGGGCTTGATCATTGGCTAGCCTCCCCTGTCGCAGGGGAGGCTACCGCAGGCGCGGCCCGGGTGGGAATCGTCGGGGTGGTCGTTCAGACCCGGGAGCTTGGCCGATAGAAGGGTTCGTGCTTCGCCGGATCGATATAGTTCGCATAAAAGCGCTTCGCGTGCGGCAGTAGGGCCTTGGAAAGCTTGCGCCGTTCAACCTCGTCATCCGACAGGGCGTGGGCGAGGTCGTCGTGGAGCGCCTTGAGCGCGCTGTCGCGGTCCACCTTGGTGAACTTGCCGTCCTGGTAGACCACCTCGCCAGCGCACATCACCGCGCGCACCGCACTGGACTTGGCGCGTTGCACGACGGCATCGAGCGTCGGCATCAACTCATCCAGATAGGGGTAGGCGACGCTGTCCCAGTCGATCAGCGAGAGATCCGCGCCCTTGCCGACCTCGAGGGTGCCGAGGCTCTCGCGGTACGGGGTGGTGCGGGCGCCGCCGACGGTCGCCATCCGCAGCACCTGGCCCATGCCGGGCACATCCTCCTCCTCCATCCCGGGAACGCGATGGGCACGGAGAACCAGCCGCAGTTCCTGCAGCATATCGCGGTCGTCGTTGATGCCGGCCTCATCCAGCCCGATGGCGGTGTTGATGCCGATTGCCTCGAATCGATTTAAGGCGGCGACACCGGAGCGGAGGCGGAAATTCGACGAGCAGTTATGGCAGATGCAGCTGCCGGTCTCGGCTAGTCGATTGATGTCCTTCTCGTTCAACCAGACGCCGTGACCGAGAGTGAGGTTCGGCCCCAGCATGCCGAAGCGATCGATGTATTCCACCGCCGTGCAGCCGCCGCGCCGCCAGGCATATTCCTTCTGGTAGGCGGTCTCGACCAGATGCATGTGCATCGGCGCGTCATGGCTGCGCGAGAGGTCGGAGAGCGCAGTCAGCGCTGCATCCGAACACCAGTGGAGATTGGCTGGCGCCAGCTGGACCTTTACCCGTGGCTTGGCCTTGTGCTCGCTGTGCAAGCTGCGGAACAGGTCAAGATTATCGTCCAGGCTCAGCTGGAAGCGGTCGTACCAGCGCTGCATCGGCCCGCGCAGCTCCGGCGGTAGGCTGGCAACGAAGTCCTGATCGGCTTGGTAAACAAGGCGGTTCTGATCACGCACTGCGAAACAGTAGGAGACCCGCATCCCAATATCCTGATAGGCTTTGATCACCTGATTTGCGTGGCCGATCACCTCCGGCAGCTTACCGGGCAACCAGCCATGGATGTGCTGCACCGTGGTGATGCCGGAGCCGATCATCTCGAACGCCGAGTACAGGGTATCCAGATAGAGGTTCAGGTTGCGGGTCACCATACGGGTGATGAACCACAGCTCGAGCGGCATGTCCGGGGAGCCGAGCTGCACCGGTGTCAGCCCGACATGGTGGTGGCCGTTCACGAAACCGGGCAGCAGCACTTCCTTGCCGGTGCCAATGACCGACACGGTGGGGTGCTTGCGATGCAGATCGTCGAAGGTGCCGACAGCCGTGATGATGCCGTCCTCCTGCAGGACGGCGCCGTCCTTGATTTCCTCGCAGGTGTGGCGGGAGGTCGCCTTGGTGATCATGCTACGACTGCGAATTAGTGAGACGGCCATCGTCTGCGTTCCTGCTCGGACGTGATGGGAGAAAATGCTCAGGCGCCGACCAGGGCTTCCTGTTCGGCGAATGCCCGATCAACCTCGCTGCGCAGTTCCTCCATGAGGCGGCGGCGTAGCGATTCGCTCTCCGGCGCGAAAGGATCGCGCGGCCGGGGTAGATCGACGGGGATGATGCTTTTGATGCGCCCTGGACGGGCGGTGAAAACCACCACGCGATCGGCCAAAGCAACGGCTTCGTCGATCGAATGGGTGACGAAGAGCACCGAGGCGCCGCTATCCCGCCAGACATCCAGCAGGAAGTCCTGCATCTTGGCGCGGGTCTGAACGTCGAGCGCGGCGAAGGGCTCGTCCATCAGCAGCACCTTGGGCCGCATGGTAAGGGCACGTGCCACCGCGACCCGCTGGCGCATACCGCCTGAAAGCTCGTCCGGCCGCTTCTCCATTGCCTCGGCCAGTCCCACCCGGGCAAGGGCGGCCGCCGCGGCGCGTCGGCGCTCCTCCAGTGGGTCGCCACGCAGCGAAAGGCCGAAGGCGACGTTTTGCCAGACCGACAGCCAGGGAAATAGCGATGTCTCCTGGAAGATCAGACTGCGGTCCGGGGATGGCGAGGTGACCGCACCGTCAAACGACCAGATTTCACCCCGCGAACGGGCTTCGAGTCCGGCTATCAGATAGAGCAGCGTTGACTTGCCGCAGCCCGAAGGCCCAAGCAGTACAACGAATTCCCCTGGCTGAATATCGAGATCGATGTCCCGCAAGGCCTCATGCGCGCGGGGCGTGCCTTCTGCCCATGTCTTGGCGACGCCGCGACAGACAACGGCTTCCTGCCGCGAGAAGGGTTGGATCGGCTTAGAGGCCACGTAGCACCCCCGCGGTTTCTGGCACCCAGTAGAGCGCCCGCCGTTGGATCACCCGCAACGCCCAATCGGAGAGGAAGCCGAGCAGGCCGATCACCGCGATGGTGAAAAATACCAGCGACGGATTGAAGGTATTGCGCGCCAGCATGATGACCTGCCCGAGACCGAAACCGACACCGGTGCTTTCAGCCACCAACACCACCATCCAGGCGCCAAACAGGTTCAGCCGAAGGACGATGAGCAACTGCGGCAGGATCGCCGGGATGATCACTCGCCAGTAGATCTGTCGCTTACTTGCCCCCATGGTGCGCGCGACGTTGATCAAATTCCGGTTCACGTTGTCGATCTGGCTGATGGTCGACAGCACCATGTGGAAGAACAGCGCGATCACCACCATGAACACTGCCGGCTTATTGCCGATGCCGAAGATGAAGATCGCCACCGGCAGCCACGCGATCGGCGAGACGGGCGACAGCAAGGTCAACGTCGGCAGCACCAGTTTCTCGAAGACCTGGAAATATCGGATCAGCACGCCGATGGTGATGGAGAGCACGGCGGCGATACCAAGCCCGACGAACACCCGAGCGCTGGTTGCACCGATCGTAATCGCAACCGCCTCATAGGGAGATGGACCATCGGTAGGGTTGACGCCGATCTGCCAGCGCGTCGCCGTGTTGAAGAAGCGCGCCTGGTCGGCGAAATTGCCGAGGAAGATATGCGGCGGCGGCAGCAGCTTCGGATCGGCGATGCCGAGATACCAAAGCAACTCCCAGATCCCGAAGAAGAGGCCGACCGAGAGTGTCCCCCAGCCCAGCCGGCCGAGTGCGGCCCGCTGCTCAAGGGTGAAAATCCGCTGCGCCACCGGGACATCCGTGACAGTTCGCCCAGCCGTGAGTTCGCTTGGCATGGAGGGCCCCTCAGGCCGACTTGTGCTTGAGCTGTCCGTAGAGATCGCGGTTCTCGGCGATCACCTGCTCCAGCAGAGACCAGTCGATGGCGTCGCGGCCGGGCTTGTTCTTGATGTAGCCCATCTCCACCAGACTATCGGTGCGCTGCAGGATGAAGTCGGTCTGGCTGCGGGCATCCACCACCGCCGGCTGCTTCGACATCGCGATCTGGCCGTTGGCCATGGACGTCTTGTAGTAGGTGCCGATGAGGCGCTTCAGGGTCTCTTCCTGCTGCGTCTCGGCCATCAGCTGGGCCTTCATCATGCCCTTGATCACCGCCTTAAGCGCCGCCGGGTTCTCCTTGATCAGGTTCGCCCGGCAGGCGAGCACGCAATCGGTGTAGCCGGGTCCATAGATGTCTCGCCCATCGGACAGCCGCGTTGCACCCGGCACGTCGTTGACCAGCGCCGTGGCATAAGGCTCGATCGTGCAGATCCAGTCGATGGCGCCGGCCTTGAACGCCTCGACGGCCTCTGGCGTGTTGCCCATGTAGCGGACCGTCACGTCACGGAAGCTGACACCGTGCTTCTTCAAGTAGTCGTAGGGCATAACTTCCAGGGTATCGAGCTGGAAGGTGCCGAGCGTCTTGCCCTTGAGGCTGGCTGGCGTCGTCAGGCCCGGGCGCGCGACGATCGAGCAGCCCTCTATGCCACCACCCGCCACGATCTTCACGGGAGCCCCGGCGTTGAACAGCGCGATGAAGGAGGTGTAGGGCATCAGGCCGAGATCGACCTGTCCCATGCCGAGAAAGGTAACCTGTTCGGCAAAAGTGGGCGTATTGACAAACTTAATCTCCAGCCCGTCCTCCTTCGCCAACTGCAGCGAATGCGCCAGGAACAGGTTCAGGTTGCAGAAGCCGGTGCCATGGGTCGATTTCAAGCTGCCGAGGCCCTGTGCGGCGGCCGGGCCGCCCAGCATCGGGCCAGCGGCCATGGTGAGCACGCTGGCTGCTGTCGCGCGGAGCACGCCGCGCCGCCCGACGCGGGAGGTGGCGCCGATAGAGTCAAAATCCGGCAGAATCATGGAACCGAACCGATCGCACATGGCTGCTCTCCCGTAAGGGGCGCGGCTGTTGCCGGCCGCCCCCGCCTTCGCTGGACATCCGTGGCACGCCAACCGGAACCCCGCGGACGCGGAGTTGCGCTGCTTGAGAGGTAGCAAAGTCCATGCCGCGCTCGCATGCGGCGAAAAAGAGCACCGCTGGCATGTGGTTGCTCACACCGATGTCAGCGCTGCCGCCTTTTTCGGCAGGCTTGCCCATCAGCGCGGTGAGCCGCCTTCAGTCCGTCGATGCGCGGTCACCGAGGAGCATGCCTCTAGCGCCCGCGATGTTCGCATGGATCGTCAAAGGCGGGCGCCTAGCATCAAGATCGAGCTTCTTCAGTGCGGCTTCGACCTGGGGATTGGCGCAACACAGGGCGAAGCGAATGCCCCGGTCTGCCAGATCCTGCCCAATCTCCACCAGCAGTTCGGCAGCGGCCAGATCGATGCGAAGCATTTGGGACGCATCCACGATGACGCCACGGACCTCGCTTGGCGCTTCCTCGATCAGTTATTCGATGCGGTCGCGGAAGCGACCGCTATTGACGAATATCAACGGTGCGCCGAAGCGATAGATCAGCAGGCCCGCCACGCTGCGGGGGGGCGGGCTCAGCGCCAGGTCGGCATAGTCACCGGTTGTGTGTTCTCCAAGCACAGCATCGTCCGGGAAGGCTAGGCTGTGTAGGAGGTTCAGCATCGAGAACAATACGCCCAAGGCGATACCCTCGATCATCCCGTAGGCCACAACGCCGGCCAGGGTCAGCAACGCCCCTACGAGACCGATCCGGCCAAAGCGCCAGATGCGCCGGAATTCTTCCAAATCGATCAGGCTGAGAGCAGCGGTGATCAGAATGCCGGCAAGCGCAGCGGCCGGCAGGAATCGGAAAAAATCCGTGAGGAAAACCAGGCAGGCGATGACGACCACGGCAGCGACCAGGGCGGCCGTCTGGCTGCGGCCACCGGAGGCCTCCAAGACCGCGGTGCGGGAACCGCTGGCCCCGACCGGCAGCGCCTGGGTAAGCCCGGCCGCGATATTGGCTGCGCCGAGCGCCAGCAATTCCCGGTTGGCGTTGATGCGGTACCGGTTCCGGGCTGCGAAGGCGCGTGCGATGATCGTCGAATCGGAGAATGTCAGCAGCGAGACTGCCAGCGCAACCGGCAGGATGGCCCTGGCGTCTTCCCAACTCAGCCAGGGAAGCATCGGGGTCGGCAGCCCTGCGGGAACCGCGCTGACCACGACAACCCCTGCGCGGTCCAGGGCAAAAAAATAGGTGAGCAGCACCGCTGCCAGCAGGGCGATCGCCTGCCCGGGTACACGTGGTGCGAAGCGGCGACATCCGAGGATCAGGGCGATGCTGCCAAGTCCGACGCCGAGGTCCAGCAGATGTGCCGAGCCTCGTCCCTGCCAGAGCGCCATTGGCATCTCCAACGAACCTCCATGCGGGCTCGGGAGGCCCAGCAGCTTAGGCAACTGGCTGAGTAGGATCACCACCGCGAGTCCGTGATTGAATCCGACCATCACGGGCTTGGAGAGCAGATCGGCGGCAAAGCCGAGTCGCAGGAGATGGCCCAGCAGACAGATCCCACCCGCCAAAAGTGCGGTCGCGCTGGCCAGCAGCATCAGTCGTGCAGGGTCGCCGCCGGCCAGCGGCGCCAGGCTGAGAGCGACCACCGTGGCGAGTGCGGCGTCCGCTGTGACAATCATCTGCCGCGAACTGCCAAGCAGCGCATAGACCAGGATCGGCAGGATGCCGGCGTAAAGCCCAGCCACCGGAACACCGGCCAGCGTTCCGTAGGCAAGGTTGATCGGCACAGTCACGGCGCCGACGACAATCCCTGCCAGGAGATCGGACAGCCAATGCCGCGGATCGAAACGGCGCTGAAACCGTCCGGAGGGCGGCGTCATGCGCTGGTGGCGCGGCGCGTCACTCCCACTCGATCGTCCCCGGCGGCTTCGAGGTGATGTCGTAGGTCACCCGGTTGATGCCCCGCACCTCATTGACGATACGGCCCGCGACCCGCGTCAGGAACGCCATATCGAAGGGATAGACATCCGCCGTCATGCCGTCCGTGCTGGTCACGGCGCGGAGCGCGCAGGCCTGGTCATAGGTGCGGCCATCGCCCATCACGCCGACGCTGCGCACCGGCAGCAGCACTACGAAGGCCTGCCAGATCGCGTCGTAGAGGCCGGCAGCGCGGATCTCCTCCAGATAGATCGTATCAGCCTTCCGCAGCAGATCGGCCTTCTCGCGTGTCACCTCGCCCGGAATACGGATCGCCAGGCCTGGTCCGGGGAAGGGATGCCGGCCGACAATCTCGTGCGGCAAGCCAAGCTCGCGGCCAAGCGCGCGGACCTCGTCCTTGAACAGGTCCCGCAGCGGCTCGACCAACTGCATTCGCATATGGGCGGGCAGGCCGCCGACATTGTGGTGGGATTTGATCGTGACGCTCGGACCGCCGGTCGCCGAGATGCTCTCGATCACATCCGGGTACAGCGTCCCCTGGGCCAGAAAATCGGCTCCGCCCAGGCGGTTCTGTTCTTCCTCGAACACCTCGATAAAGAGTCGACCGATGGTCTTGCGCTTGACCTCTGGGTCCGTGACGCCGGAGAGCTGGCCGAGGAACAGCTCGCTCGCGTCACGGTCGATCAGGCGGATATTGAAGCGGTCGCGGAAGGTCGCGACCACCTGGTCGGTCTCGCCCGTCCGCATCAGCCCATGATCGACGTAGATGCAGGTCAACTGGTCGCCGATCGCCTCGTGGATCAGCACTGCCGCTACCGCTGAATCGACACCACCCGACAGGCCGCAGATCACGCGGCCACTGCCGACCTGGGCGCGGATCCGTGCGATCGCCTCTGTGCGGAAGCCGGCCATGCTCCAATCACCGCGGCAGCCCGCGACCTGGCGGGCAAAGTTCGCCAGCAATTGCGCGCCGTGCGGGGTGTGCACGACCTCCGGATGAAACTGCACGCCGTAGAAGTGCCTGCTCTCATCGGCGCAGGCGGCGAAGGGTGCACCGTCGCTCGCCGCCACCGCGCGGAAGCCGGCCGGCAGCCGGGTCACCCGGTCACCATGGCTCATCCAGACCTGCTCTCGGCCGCCGCGCGGCCAGATGCCGGCGAAGAGTGCGCAGTCATCCAGCACCTCGACGAAGGCGCGGCCGAATTCGCGATGGTCCGAGGGCTCGACCTCTCCGCCGAGCTGCGCGCACATCGCTTGCTGACCGTAGCAGATGCCCAGTACCGGCAGGCCAGCTTCAAAGACGTATTGCGGCACCCGTGGTGCTGCGCCCTCCGTGACGCTGGCCGGGCCGCCGGAGAGGATGATGCCCCGCGGGGCGAAGGCGCGGATGCGCTCGGCAGTCGCCGTATAGGGCCATATCTCGCAATAGACGCCAGCCTCGCGCACGCGCCGGGCGATCAGTTGGGTCACCTGGCTGCCGAAATCGAGGATCAGCAGCCGGTCATGGGCAGGGGCATTCATGCCGTCTTGCAGCACATGGCCCGAAGGGCCGCAAGCATGCCGCACTTGCGACGCGGGGGCGGGGGAAGTCTGGCTCCTCAGGACCCCAGCGCTATCGCTCAGGTGCCGTGGCGGTGGCAGCGAGTAATGTCTCGATCGGGTCCCAGTCGACGGCGATCTGCTCCATCATCTGCCCGGCGAAGCGGATAACTTCACGCGCGACTTGTCGCCCGCCCAGGCGGGCGTAGAACCATCGCGCCGGGTTGTCTTTCAGCACCCAAAGCATGACGGAGCGGCAGCCAATGGCCGCCAGATGCGCCGCCATCGCTCGCATCAGCCGCCGCCCGACCCCACGTTCCCGGTAATCGTCCAGCAGATAGAGCGTTTCCACCTCGCCTGCCGAGTTCTCAGCCGCGCGACGTGACTTGCCACCGGAGATGAAGCCGACCACGGTCGCCGCGTCCTCGGCGCCCAAGGGGGCGTCCTCGCCGGTCGCCACTGCGACAAACACAGCATGGCCGTGCCGGCGTTCGCTGATCGCCTGCTCATAGCCCACGGCATGGCGCAGCGGCGACAGGCTCTTCAGATAGCTCTCCGGCAACACGCCAGCATAGGCGTTGCGCCATGTCGCCACATGGATGGCGCCAATCACCGAGGCATCGCTGGGGCAGGCGCGACGGATTCTGATCATGCTGCACGCTCCCTCGTCTGAACCCGGCTTCTCGCATCAGCTCCTGCGTTGCAAAATGGCGGCGAAAAAGCCGTCTGTGCCGTGCTGCGCCGGGGTCGTTACCAGAAATCCTCCCGCACTCGGCGGTGGTTCCGATTGTCCGCAACCAACCCAGGCCTCGGCCAGGGGAAGAAGCGTGAATTCGGAATGCGCCAGAAGGAAGGCAGCGACCCGGTCTTCGTCCTCGGTCGGCAATAGCGAACACGTAGCGTAAACCAATCTGCCGCCCGGCCGCACGAGTTCTGCGCCCATGGCCAGAATTTCATGTTGCTTGGCGCCAAGCTCCTCCAAATCTTTGTAATCCATACGAATTCGAGCATCGGGGTTACGCCGCCAGGTGCCGGTGCCGGTGCAGGGCGCATCCACGAGCACCCGGTCGAACTGCCCGGCCCGCCGTTTCGCCCAACGATCCCCAGGTACCAGCAGGTGGCGCTCGGCATTATCCACCCCGGCTCGGCGCAGTCGCCGGACCGCACCTTCCAGGCGCGGTGCATTCACATCGCAGGCCATCAGCCGGCCGCGGTTCCCCATGCTGGCGGCAAGCGCCAGCGTCTTACCCCCCGCCCCGGCGCAATAGTCGAGCACGCGCATCCCTGGCCGGGCATCGGTCAGCAGGGCGATAAGTTGGCTGCCCTCGTCCTGAACTTCGATCAGCCCCTCCTGAAAGGCGCGGGTCATGGTGACGGGCCGCCGTGAGGGCACCCGCAGGCCCCAGGGGGAGTACCTGGTCGGCTCGGCCTCGATTCCCTCCTCGGCGAGGGCGGCGGCGGCGGCGGCGCGGGTCGTTTTCAGCAGATTAACCCGCAGGTCGAGCGGCGCCGCGGCTTCCATGGCCGCCGCTTCCGCCGCCAGGGAGGGCCCGAACCGGGCCTGAAACCCCGGCAGGACCCAATCGGGCAGGTTGTAGAGGACCCCCTCCGGCATCTCCGGATGCACCAGTCCGGGCAGGTCACCGCGGCTTGTGGCCAGGGTCTGCAAGAGCGCTATTTCGGCCGTCGAGAGCGGCGTCGGCGCGTATTGGCCGCCCGGAAAAGCAGCCTGGACCGTTGCCAGCGTTGCCCCAGGCGCGAACAGCAACTCGGCGGCGGCCAGCATCCGGGCGGTTGGCCGCGCCCTGATACGGGCCAGCCACCAATCCAGCCGCAGCCTCTGGCGCACGACGCCCCAGGCGCGATCGGCGACCGCGCGCCGGTCACTTCCGCCAATGTAGCGTCGGGCCCGGAAGAAATCATTGGCGATGGCATCGGCGGGGCGCCGTGGCGCCGCTTCCAGCGCTGCCAGAAGCTCGATCGCGGCGGCGAGGCGTGCCGCCGGCGTCATACCCGTGGCCCCGCCGGGTCCTTGCCTGGTAGCCAAGCGCTCTGGGGGAGAGAGGCGAAGATAATGAGTCGGGGCATATATGGGGTCCTGTGGTGGGTTCAGCAGACCACGCCGGACGGGTCGGCCGCCAGTCGCAGCAACGTGGCCGGTTCCGTGAACCATTCCAGCGGGTCGAGGGCGCGTAGCAGGTCGGGCGCTGCATAACCCCAGGCGACCGCGCCAAAGGCGAGGCCCGCCTTGGCTGCGGCCTCGGCATCACGGCTCTCATCGCCGATATAGATCGCCGCCGCCGGCGGGACCGCCATGGCCCGCACTGCCCGTTGCAGCGCGCCTGCTTTGCCGAATAGCTTGGCGCCGCCGCCGATATGGCCGATCAGCGCTGCCAGCGGGCCGAGCCCCTGGCGAATGCTCGCGGCGCTGTCGGAGCTGACGATGGCCAGTCTGATCCCGGCTGCGTGCAGTCCGCCGAGTGCCTCGGCGATGCCCGGATGCAGGGGAATCCGCCCGGCTGCGGCCCGCTTGCGGGCCCGCAGCTCCAACGTCAGCGCCGGCAGCTTCCAGCTTGGCACCCCCATGGAGCGCAGCACCTCCCGGCTGTTTAACTGGCGGAGTGCGGGCAGGTCCTCCGGCCGCAGCGGCCGCAGCCCGAATTGGGCGGCGACCAGCGGTTGGGTCGCCATGAACCAGGGCAGGCTGTCCACCAGCGTGCCGTCATAATCGAAGATCACCAAGCGGTAGCACATCCCCCCTGGATAGGCCCGGCGGCGACGCCACGCGAGCGACGCGGCCCTTGCGCCGCCTGACACCCCCTGCCACACCCCCGGGCGCATGACTGAGGCGCCGCTCACCCCCCCAATCGCCGGCCTGCTGCCGGCCGGGCTGATCGATCTGCTGCCGCCTGAGGCGGAGCGGGAGGCGGCGCTTGTCGAGGCGCTGACGGCCGGCTTCGCTGCGCATGGCTATGAGCGGCTGAAACCGCCGCTGCTGGAGTTCGAGGAGAGCCTGCTCGCCGGGACCGGTGCGGCGGTCGCCGAACAGACCTTCCGGCTGATGGACCCGGTCAGCCAGCGCATGATGGGGCTGCGCGCCGACACCACGCCGCAGGTCGCCCGCATCGCCGCGACCCGCCTGCGCGGTGAGCCGCGACCGCTGCGGCTGTGCTATGCCGGTCAGGTGTTGCGGGTGAAGGGCACCCAGATCGCCCCGCAGCGGCAATTGCCGCAGGTCGGTATCGAGCTGATTGGTCCCGAGGCACCGGCCGCTGATGCCGAGGTCGCGGTGGTCACCGCTGAGGCGCTGGCCCGGGCCGGAGTCCGCGCGATCAGCCTCGATATCAGCCTGCCGACCATGGCGGGGGTCCTGCTGACCGAGGCCGGGGCGACTTCCGCGGCCCTCGCCCCCCGGCTGAGCGAGGCCGCCGCCCGTAGCCTGATCGAGGCTCTTCGCCTGGGAATCGATCGCAAGGACCCGGTGGCGGTGCGCGAGATGGCGGCCCGCTTGGCGCCGCTCGCGGTCGATCTTGGGGCCATGCTGCCGCGGCTGCTGGAAGCCGCGGGACCCGCGGATTCAGCGCTCTTGGCGCTCGCCGGCCTCGCCTTGCCGCCAGCAGCGCGTGCCATTGCCGAGAACGCGGCCCAGGTGATCGCTGCCATCCGGGCCCGCGCGCCCGATCTTGTCATCACGCTCGACCCGCTCGAGTTCCGCGGCTTCCACTACCATGTGGGCGTCGCCTTCACGGTCTTCGGCCCTGGCGCCACCGGGGAACTTGCTCGCGGCGGCCGCTACCTGGCGCAGAACGAGGAGCCGGCGACCGGCATGAGTCTTTATCCGGACGCGGTGCAGCGGGCCGCCCCCACGCCGCCACCGCGGCCACGGGTGTTCCTGCCGCTCGGCAGCCCGGCGGCAGCGGCCGCGACGCTCCGGGCAGGGGGCTGCGTAACGGTCGCGGCGCTGACGGCCACCGATACGCCGCTCACCTTACGGTGCACGCACACACTGCGGGACGGCCGTGCCGTGCCGCTCTCCGAGGAAGGCTAAGCATGGCCAATGTCGCGGTGATCGGCGCCCAATGGGGCGACGAGGGCAAGGGCAAGGTCGTTGATTGGCTGGCCAGCCGTGCCGATATCGTCGTCCGTTTCCAGGGCGGCCACAATGCCGGGCATACCCTGGTGGTGGGTGGCGAGACCTACAAGCTTTCCCTGCTGCCTTCGGGCGTGGTGCGCGGCAAGCTCGGCATCATCGGCAATGGCGTGGTGCTCGATCCGGAGGCGCTGCTCAGCGAGATCGCCAAGGTGACGGGGCAGGGGCTCAACGTCTCGCCTGCCAACCTCCGCATTGCCGAGAACGTGCCGCTGATCCTGCCGCTGCATCCGGCGCTCGACCGGGCGCGGGAAGCGGCGCGCGGCGGCGACAAGATCGGGACCACCGGCCGTGGCATCGGCCCGGCCTATGAGGACAAGGTCGGTCGCCGGGCGATCCGGCTCTGCGATCTGGCGGAGCCCGAGACGCTTTCGAAGAAGCTCGACGAGCTGCTGCTGCATCACAATTCGCTCCTCAAGGGCCTCGGCGCGCCGCTATTCGAAAAGCAGCCGCTGTTCGATCAATTACTTGCCTGGGCGCCCCAGCTGCTGCCCTTCAGCGAGGCGGTCTGGGAACGCCTGGATGCCGCCAAGCGCGAGGGCAAGCGCGTGCTGTTCGAAGGCGCGCAGGCGGTGATGCTGGACGTCGATCACGGCACCTATCCGTTTGTCACCTCCTCCAACACCGTTGCCGGCAACGCCGCGGCGGGCGCCGGCATCGGGCCGGATGCGATCGGCATGGTGCTGGGCATCGCCAAGGCCTACTCCACCCGGGTCGGCAGCGGACCTTTCCCGACCGAGTTGCATGATGCGATCGGCCAAGGGCTGGGCGATCGCGGGCGGGAATTCGGGACCGTCACCGGCCGCCGTCGCCGCTGCGGTTGGTTCGATGCCTGCATGGTCCGGCAAGGCGTGAAGATCGGCGGCGTGCAAGGGCTCGCCCTGACCAAGCTCGACGTGCTGGATGGGCTGGCGGAGCTGAAGATCTGCACGGGTTACCGGATCGGCGGCGCGGTGATGCACCGGCTGCCGGCGGCGATGGCCGCCCAGGCCGCCGCGGAGCCGATCTATGAGGCCATGGAAGGCTGGGCCGGCAGCACGGCCGGTGCCCGCAGCTACGCGCAGCTGCCGGCGGCGGCGGTGAAATACGTCCGCCGGATCGAGGAGCTGGTAGAGGCGCCGGTCGTGCTGCTGTCCACCAGTCCAGACCGGGACGACACTATCACGCTGCGCGATCCTTTCGCTGGTTGAGGCTGTACGCGAGGATGCGTCGCCGCGCTGCGTTGCTCGGGTTCTCCGCTCTGGCGTTGCCTCGTTTCGGCCATGCGCAGCCCGCGCCGAGAGACGGCGTCTGGGTCGCCCGCGATATCCGCTTCGCATCCGGTGAAACGCTGCCCGAGCTGCGCCTTGCCTATACGACGCTCGGCGATCCGGCCTCGCCCGCCGTGCTGATCCTGCACGGCACCGGCGGCAGCGGACGCGGCATGCTCAACCCGGGCTTCGGCGGCGAGCTGTTCGGTCCGGGCCAGCCCTTGGATGCGGCGCGGTATTTCATCATCCTGCCCGATGCGATCGGCACCGGCCGCTCCGCCAAGCCCTCCGACGGGCTCGGGCCGCGCTTCCCCCGCTATACGTACGCTGACATGGTCGCCGCGCAGTACCGGCTGGTGACCGAAGGGCTCGGCCTTCGGCATCTGCGCCTGGTCCTTGGCAACTCCATGGGCGGCATGCAGGCATGGCTCTGGGGCACGACCTACCCAGAGGCGATGGACGCGATCGTGCCCATGGCGGCGCAACCGAGCCCTATGGCCGCCCGCAACTGGCTGCTGCGCCGGCTGATGATCGACAGCATCCGCCGCGACCCCACCTATCGCGACGGCCACTACACCCAGCAGCCGGAATCGCTGCGGACCGCTAGCGCGCTCTATGCCGCGGCGACCAATGGCGGGACGCTCGCACTGCAGCGCGCGGCGCCGAGCACCGCGGCGGCTGAGGCGCTGGCGGCGCAGCGTCTAGCGGCGCCGCCGCCGGCCGACGCCAATGACTTCATCTGGCAATGGGAAGCCTCGCGCGACTACGATCCGACGTCGGACCTCGCCCGCATCCACTGTGCCGTGCTCGCCATTAACTCCGCCGATGACGAGCGGAACCCGCCCGAGACCGGCCTCACCGCGGCGGCGATCGCCGCTCTCCCGCGCGCCCGCCTGCTGCTGATCCCGGCCAGCGCCGAGACCGCGGGCCATGGCACCACCGGCCAAGCCCGCTTCTGGAAGGAATCCCTGCGCGGATTCCTGGCAGAGCTTGGCTGAGCGCGCCCCCGAACCCGCTCCCTTGCCAACCGGCCGGACGGCTGCTGTAACGCCGCCGGCATGATGGATGAGCGCCCCCTGCGCTGGGATGCATCGCGCGACGGTCTGGTCGGGCTCGCGCTCGGCAATGCGTTGTTGTCGCTGCTGACGCTCGGGACCTACCGCTTCTGGGGGAGCGCGCGGATGCGCCGTGCGATCTGGTCGCGGCTGTCGCTGTTTGGCGACCGCCTGGAATATACCGGCACGGGTGCAGAGCTGTTTCGCGGCGTACTGCGCGGCATGCTGGTGTTGCTGCCACTCGCGCTCGTGCTGATGCTGGTCGAACTCGCGCTGAGTGAGGGCAATGCGGCGACGGTCATGCTGGAGATTGTCGCCGGCTTTGGGCTTTTCCTGCTGACCATGTATGCGGTCTTCGCCGCTCGGCGCTACCTCGCCGGCCGTTCCACCTGGCGCGGCATCCGCTTCACCCTGGCCGGTGCGGGGCGCAGCTATGTCTGGCTGCGGGTGCGCCTCGCGCTGCTGTTGCTGGTGACCTGTGGCCTTGCCTATCCCTGGACCGTCGCCGCTGAGACCCGCTGGACAATCAACCACCTGTGCCTCGGCACCGAGCCTTGCCGGTTCGATGGCGGGGCCCGAGACCTGGTTCCGCCCTTCCTCTGGGCGCTCACGGTCAATGGCGCGCTTGCCGTGTTGACGCTGGGAGTGGCCGGAACCTGGCTGACGGGGCTGGCGCTGGCGCAGGCGCCGGACCTTTCCCAGATGGCTGGCCCGCCCTTGCTGCCCTTCGCGCTGCTCCTGATGGCCTTCGGCCCTGGCTGGCTGATCTTCGAGGCTGCGTTCCTGCGCTGGCGCGCCGCCCATACCAGTCTTGCCGGCGTGCGCTTCGCCCTGCCCGGGGCCAGCTTCAGCCGGGTGGTTAGGCTGGCGGCGGGGAATCTGCTGATCATTGTCGCCAGCGCGACGCTGCTCGCGCCGCTTGCCCTGGCCCGGCGTGCCCGCTTCCATGCCGAGCATTTGCGCTGCGATCGCCTGCCTGATCTTTCCGCCGTCGGGCAAGTCGCGGCGGGGGCGGCGACCGACCAGGGCCTACGCGACCTGCTGAACCCGGACCCTTTCGCAGCATGACCGAAGGACCGGCGATCTTGTTCGATGGGATGCACGCGGCGCGGCGCTCGGTGCGCGCCTCTTTGCTGCCTGCCGCGCTCGGTATCCACGACGAGGATGGGCGCGAACTGGCGCAATGGCCGTTGGTCGGGCTGCGGATCATCGATCGCGCTGCTGGTTCGATCCGCCTGGCGCCGAGCGCGGGCGATGCCCGCCTGGACGTCAGCGATCCGCTCCTCGCCGCCGCCCTCGGCGACGCGGTTGCCGCCATGCCGCAGGGCCATGGCCGCTGGTGGTTCCGTGCCGCGGGGCTGGCAGCGATGGTACTGGCCGGGTTTTGGTTCGCTGGGCCGTTGTTGGCCGACGCGCTGGCGCGGGTGGTGCCAGCCTCGGTCGCGGCGAAGCTTGGGGATGCCGCGGTCGCCGAATTGGTCGGCGAGGACAAATTCTGCACCGGCCTTGCCGGGCAGGCGGCGATCGACCGCCTGGCGGTGACGCTCGCGGCCGCGGCCAGTGTCCCCACTCCGCGTGTCCAGGTGATTGACAGCAAGGTGATCAATGCCTTCGCCGCGCCGGGGGGGCAGGTGATTCTAACCCGCGGGGTAATCGCCGCTGTCGAAGGGCCGGAAGGGCTGGCCGGGGTGATGGCGCATGAATTCGGCCATGTGCATGAGGATCACGGGATGCGTGGCGTCGCCCGGGCGGCCGGGCTGCATCTGCTGGCGATGGTGGCGACCGGCAATTCGAAGCTTGGCAGCGCTGGCGCGGGGGTATTGAGCATCGCCAATACTCGGGCTTTCGAACGTGCCGCGGATGCCGAAGCGGCTCGCATCCTGGGCAATGCCGGCTTCGGCACCGGTGGCTTGCGGGATTTCCTGGCAGGCGTCGACAAGCAGCCAAGTGCACGCGGGTTTCTGAATACCCATCCGGAATCGAGCGAGCGCGTGAAGGCGATCCCGCTTCGTCCAGGCACCAAGCCGGTGATGCCCGAGGCCGATTGGACAGCGTTACGCCAGATGTGCTGACCGGTCGGGACCGGTTCAGCGGCCTCGCCCGGCTGGCAGCTTCCGCAGCAGCAGGGTGTTAGACAGGCGCTGCGGCGAGCTGTGGTGGTCCTCGCGGAACTCCAGCGCCACACATTCCGCGGCGTCCAACACCTCGAACAGCGCATCCTGGGGGAAAGCGTGCACCTCCAGGCTGCCCGGTGCCGGCGGGGCGGCGGTTTGCGGGTCATAGGCATAGCCAAGCTGGCCGGTGCAGAGCTGGATATAGGCGACGCCCTCCGGCTTCAGCCGCTCCAGCAGGCGTTCTAGAAAATGGCGGGCCACCGGCGGCGGCAGGTATTGCAGGGCCTGTACTGAAACCAGGGCCTCGAAACGGGGTAGTGCCTCGAAGGCAGCGTTCGAGGAGAGCAGTACGGTGTTCACCGCGATAAGCCCGGCTTCGTCCAGCGCCCGCCTGGCAATCTCCAGATGGCTCGTCGAGATGTCGGTGGCGATCACACGGGGGAAGCGGCCGGCCAGGGCGCGCGTGACCCGTCCAACGCCGCAGCCGAACTCCAGGCAGGTGCGGAAGGCGCCTGGGACCATGTTGTGTCGGCGCAGCATGGTCTCGCACTGGTCAGCCTCCGATTTGCCGCTCTCCCAGAAGGCGGCAAGCGTGGCGGCATCGATCCGCCCGGCGCGGAAGCGGTCATCCGGCACGATCGACCACCAGGGCTCAGCCTCACCGAGCGCCTTGCGATGCGCCACCTGCTGGACGATCAGATGGGCCCGGGGCTCAGCCGCGGCGCGAGTCTCGACCCGCCGGCCGCCGGCATCGAGGGGGAAGCGAAGCGCCGTCCCCGCCCGCGCCGCCTGAACGAAGCGGAATTCTTCGGACGCGATCAGCGCCTCGCGCAGGCCTTCGAAGTCGGTGATATGCTCCTGGAAGTGTTGAACGGTGGCATCGCTCTCGACCTCACGGCCCAGCAGGAAGCGAAAGCCGTAGCGGATATCGTCGTCCGAGAGAGGCATCAGCGACGGGCCTGCTCCAGGCCATGCTGCTCGCGCACCGCATGGAAGCGTAGCATGGGCCACTCCTCCTCAGCGCGTTTGCGGCGCCAATCACTGGCGAAGAAGGCGACCAGGGCGCCGTCATGGTCTTCGCCAGCATCGCGCCGGTTTTGCGCGGCAAACCGTTCCATCGCGGCCTTATCCTCGCCGTTCACCCAACGCATCATGGACCACATCGTGTCCTGGAATCGCGCCGGCACGCTGTATTCCACCTTCAGCCTGCTCTGCAGTACATCGAGCTGAAGCTGCCCGACCACGCCCACCACGGGCAGGGACCCATCGAGCGGGCGAAACAGCTGGACCACGCCTTCTTCCGCCAGCTGGTCGAGCGCGGTCTTGAGCTTCTTCGCCAGCATCGGGTCTTCGAGCTGGACATGCCTCAGGATTTCCGGCGCGAAGCTCGGAACGCCGCGGAAGTTGAGCTCCTCCCCTTCGGTCAAGGTATCGCCGATGCGCAGCGTGCCGTGGTTGGCGATGCCGACCACATCGCCCGGCCAGGCCTCCTCGGCCACCTGGCGCTCCTTGGCGAAGAAGAACAGCGGCGCGTTCACCGGAACCTGCTTGCCGGTCCGCACCTGCCGAAGCCGCATGCCCTTAACCAGCCGCCCGCTGCACAACCGGACGAAGGCGACACGGTCGCGGTGGTTCGGGTCCATGTTCGCCTGGACCTTGAAGACGAAGCCGGTGAGTTTCTCCTCCTCCGGCCGCACCGCGCGCGGGTCGCCAGCGCGCGCGCCGGGCGGCGGCGCATAGCGGGCGAGCCCGTCCAGCAGATGACCGACGCCGAAATCGCGCAACGCCGAGCCGAAAAATACCGGCGTCAAATGCCCCTCGCGGAACGCCTCAAGGTCGAATGGCTTGAGCCCCGCCTCGGCTAGCTCGGCTTCCTCATGCAGCGCCGCGGCGCGGGCCTCGCCCACCATGGCGGCGAGGCGCGGATCATCGAGGCCGGAGAGGGTGACGGCGCTCGCTTCATCGGCATCGACGGGAAGGAACTTCCGCGTGAGCAGGTCGAGCGTGCCAGCGAATTCGGAGGCGCGACCGACCGGCCAGGCGACCGGCGCGGCATCCAGCGCCAGGGTCTTCTCGATTTCGTCGATCAGTTCGAAGGGATCGCGCGCCTCGCGGTCCATCTTGTTCACGAAGGTGATGATGGGGATGTCGCGAAGCCGGCAGACTTCGAACAGCTTGCGGGTCTGGCTCTCGATACCCTTCGCGGCGTCCAGCACCATGACGGCGGCATCGACGGCGGTCAGCGTCCGGTAGGTATCCTCTGAGAAATCCTCGTGGCCCGGCGTATCGAGCAGGTTAAAGACGAGGCCACCACGCTCAAAGGTCATGACGCTGGTCGCCACGCTGATGCCGCGATCCTGCTCGATCTTCATCCAGTCGGACCGGGTGCGCCGGGCATTGCCCTTGGCGCGCACCGCGCCGGCCAACTGGATCGCCCCGCCCTTCAGCAGCAGCTTCTCGGTCAGCGTGGTCTTGCCGGCATCTGGGTGGGCGATGATCGCGAAGGTGCGGCGGCGTGCCGCCTCGGTGGCGACCTGACCGGTGGGTTCGACAAGGGCATTCATGATGAAGTCGGTTTACCCGGTGATCGCCGGCCGCGCCAGCGTCGTGGCGGGCGGCGGCGGACCAGCCGGGGCCGGCGCCATGGCGGCCAGGGCGAGCACCCGTTCGGCCGAGGCGCGCCAGGTGGCGATCCGCGGCATATTCGCGACCGGCCAGCCGAGCGCGGTCGTCACCGTCTGGAAAGCCTGCGCCGCCTGCATGAGCCAGCCCAGGGAGGCAACGCCGGCCAGATAGGCGGGGGTCGCCACCAGATAGGGCAGGCCGAGGCCGAGGCGCGTTACGATGCAGACGAAGAATTCCAGGCCGGCATAGGCGCGGCTCTGCCGGTCGAAGACCTCGGCAAGGTCATGAAACAGCCGGTGGAGCAGGCCATGCGCCTCCCTGTCATAGTTGGCCTGGTCGCGGGTCCGCACCAGGGCGGCGCGGTACTCAGCCTCCCGCGCTTGCCGGGCATCGGTGCTGCGGATCAGCGGCCGGCCAGCCAGCAGTGCCACCGCCATGCCGCCGCAGGCATAGAGAAGGGCCAGCCACAGCAGGTAGCCTGGCACGTGGAAGGCGATGCCACCGAGTTGGATCGGCGCATGGTCCGAGAGGGCCCAGAGCACGCCGATGAACCCCGCTGAGGTGCAGAAGGCATGCACCAGGGAGGCGACGAGTTCGACCGCATCCTCGGTCGAGACCCTTGCATCCTCGGCGATCCGGCCATCCACATTGGCTGGCGCGCTGCCGCCAGCGGCGATCCAGCCGGCGGTCAGCCGTTGGGTGAGCCATCTTCGCCAGCCCAGGGCCAGGCGGCGCCGGGCCAGCATCTGCCCGCCGCTCGCCAACCCCATCCCCACGACGATGGCCACGAGCACCCCGGACTGCACCAGCACGCCATGCGCGTCATGCGCCTCCAGGGCGTTGAACAGGTCGCGATTCCAGGTGTTGAAGCGCAGCAATAACCCGACTTCGAGGAGAATCGCACCGAGGAGCGCGGCAATCAGCAGGCAGGCATGCCGGCGGGTCTCCGGAAGGCGCCAATAGCCCCCGGCTGTCACCCAAAAGCGGGTTCCGACGATCAGCCAACTGGCCGGGGCCGTGCCGTGAGCCGCCATCACTTGTCCCTGGGCCTGACCTGCGCCCGGCCTGCTCTGGGAACCGGCGAGCAGGCGTCAGGGTGCGCGGCGGGACCTGGCAAGAGTGCCGCGGCCCCGCCTGCGGGATCAGCCTTCGAGGAAGCTGCGCAGGCTGCGCCCGCCCGGGCCCCGCTGCAGCTTGCGCAACGCCTTCGCCTCGATTTGGCGAATACGCTCGCGCGTCACGTGGAAGGTGCGGCCCACCTCCTCAAGCGTGTGGTCACGATCCATGCCGATGCCGAAGCGCATGCGGATGATCCGCTCCTCGCGCGGGGTCAGGTCGGCCAGCACGCGCGCCGCCGCCTGCCGCAGGCCGGATCGCGCGGCGGCCTCAAAGGGCACCACTGCATTCCGGTCCTCGATCAGGTCGCCGAGGCGTGCGTCCTCGTCCTCACCGATCGGGGTATCGAGGCTGACCGGCTCCTGCGTGATGCGCTGCACCGACTTCACCTTATCGACGGGCATGCCGAGCTTGACGGCGATTTCCGCCGGCGTCGGCTCACGGCCGGTGCGGTGCGCGAGGTTGCGGCCAAGGCGGGCGACCTTCGCCGCCGTTTCCACCATATGGACTGGCACGCGGATGGTCCGGCCCTGGTCGGCGATGGCGCGAGCGATCGCCTGCCGCACCCACCAGGTGGCATAGGTCGAGAACTTGAAGCCCTTGCGCCAGTCGAATTTCTCGACCGCGCGCATCAGGCCGATATTGCCTTCCTGGATCAGATCGCCGAACTGCAGGCCGCGATTGCGATACTTGCGGGCGATATGGACCACCAGGCGGAGATTGGCCCGCGTCAGCTCGTCCTTTGCTTTGCGCATGTCGCGCTCGCCGCGCGCCATCGCCACATGAACACTGCGCAGGATCGGGGCGCCGAGGCCACATTCCTCCTCCAGCACGGCGATCTGGACGCGAAGCGTCTTGACCTCCTCGGCAGCCGGCTTCTTGGTCAGCTTGCTCGCCACCGACTTCGCGCCGGTCGCACCGCCATCCCAATGCTTAAGGAATTTTGCGCGGTCCATGCCGGCCCCAGTCGCGGCCCGCAGCGCCGCGCCATCCAGCTGGGTCAGGCGCTTGTTCGCATCACGCAGGCGCTGCATCAGCGCCTCGATACGATCGGGGCGCAGCCGCAGTGCACCAATCAGTCCGGCCAGGGCCCGCTTCTCCGTCTCCGTCTCGCGTGGTGAGGCGGCGGCGGCCAGCATGGCGTCGAAGGCGGCGAGCACTTCCGGTCGCAGCCGCTGCTCCTGGGTTTCCTCGACCGGATCACTGGCCTCTGTCTCCTCGCCGGTTTCGGCGGCGGCGGCGAGCGCTTCCAACTCGACCAGATCGCGGAGCGGGATGGTGGCGCCGGCGATTGCCGTCCGCCATTCGCTGATCATCGTGACCACGGCGGGCGCCTCACCCAAGGCGGCGAGCATTGCTTCGCGGCCCGCCTCAATGCGTTGAGCGAGGGCGACCTCCTGTTCGCGCGTCAGCAACTCCGTGCGCGACATCTCGCGCAGGAAGTGGCGGACCGGATCCTCGGTGGCCCCGACCGAGTTGGCGGAAATATTGCCCGCGGCAGGCTGCGGCTGGGCGCCGGTCTCGGTTTCGGCCGTCGGCTCCTCTTCCTCGACGGTGGTGGCCTCGACCTCAACCTCTTCGGGCATGAACTCCTCAAGGGCCGGGGTCGTTTCGGCGCCGTCCCAGGCTGGCGGATCGTCGCCTGGAACCTGAGCGATCAGCGCTTCGAGGGTCGCCTGATCGAGCGGCTGGGACACCCGCTCATCCATTTCGACCTCATCCAGCATGCCCTGCGGTACTGTGCCGTCCATCGTCGATCCGCTCCTCGGGCAGCGGGCCGGTGGGCCGGCCCGTGCATTGGTTGCGCCACGGAAGCGCCGCATCATACAGGACCACCCGCTCGGAAGGGCGGGTGTGCATGGGGCGGACGGCTCCAGAGATGGGGTCGCCGGTCAAATCCGGCCGCCCCTCTATATGGGTCGAAATCGGCTGGCGGACCAGCCCTATCCGCATACGTAACTAATTAGCTAATTCTGGCCAAAAAGCTGGAAATTTCCAGTGCCCTCGCCGTGTTGGGGGATGCGCGCATGGCAGCCATGCCGCAGCGACGCAACAAAACAAAGCGGCGGAGGGCAGAAAACTGCCTCCGCCGCCGCTCACCTTTTACCTGAACCGGGTACCTGAGCCGCTGGGTCGCTTAGGGCCCAGGCTTCGGCTCACCCTCAGTGCGCGAGCCGCCGCTCACCCTCAGTGCGCGAGCCGCCGCTCGACAATCTGCGCCTTCATGCTTTTTTGGAGCTTTTCGAAGGCGCGGACCTCGATCTGGCGGACCCGTTCGCGGCTGATGCTGTATTGCTGCGACAGCTCCTCCAGCGTGGTCGGCTCGTCCTTCAGCCGCCGCTCGATCAGGATATGCCGCTCGCGCTCGTTCAGGCCCTTCAACGCGGCGCCCAAAAGCTGGCGCCGGTTGCTGAGATCTTCACGCTCCGCGAGCTCGGTCTCCTGGGTCTCCTGGTCGTCGACCAACCAGTCCTGCCACTCCCCCTCGCCATCGGCGCGCAGCGGCGCGTTCAGCGAATGGTCGGGCGCGGCCAGGCGGCGGTTCATCGAGACCACATCCTGCTGCGGCACCTGCAGCACCCGGGCGATCTTCTCAACCTGCTCCTGTTGCAGGTCGCCCTCCTCGAGTGCGGACATCTGCGCCTTCAGCCGGCGCAGGTTGAAGAACAGCTTTTTTTGCGCGGCCGTCGTGCCCATCTTCACAAGCGACCAGCTATGCAGGATGTATTCTTGGATCGCCGCGCGAATCCACCACATCGCATAGGTTGCCAGACGGAAGCCGCGGTCCGGGTCGAACCGCTTCACCGCCTGCATCATGCCGACATTGCCTTCTGAGATCAGTTCCCCGACCGGCAGGCCGTAGCCGCGATAGCCCATGGCAATCTTGGCGACGAGGCGAAGGTGGCTGGTAACCAGCTTGTGGGCGGAGCGTTCGTCTTGATTGTCGCGCCAGCGTTTGGCAAGCGACAGTTCCTCCTCCGGGGCGAGCATCGGAAACTTCCGGATCTCCTGGAGATAACGGGAGAGGTTGCCCTCGGGTGCAAGTGGTATGGCGGCTGCGAAAGCCATCGGTGTCGGTCTCCTGCACTTGGCGAGATCCCCGTGACGGCGGCTCCCCAGTGCAACGGTTCAGGCCTTGGGTCTGCCGGGCCCACCGGATCGCGCCCCCCCCCGGTCACGACGGGAGGAGGGGTTTCGCGCCTCCGGAGCAGCGGCACCCGGCCGGCTGCCTACGTTAACTTCAATACACATTTACCAGGCGCTTGTCCAGGAAAACCGAGTATCCGCCTTGGTTACTCGGCGTTACCGTCCAGTAACCCGACCAGCCGGAGGAAGTCGGCTGGCGGCGGCGCGGAGAAGCTCAGCGCTACGCCGCTCACCGGATGGCGGAACCCCAAGGTCGCCGCATGCAGGGCTTGCCGGGGGAAGGCGAGCAGAGCGTCCCGTACCGGCCCGGGGAGGCCACCCTTGTCTGTGGCCAGCCGCGCGGCAGGCGGAATCCGCCGAAGATAGACCGGGTCGCCGATCAGCGGGTGTCCCATCTCGGCGAGGTGTACCCGGATTTGATGGGTTCGCCCGGTGGCCAGCCGGCAGCGCAGAAGCGAACAGGCGCCGGCCCAGCTGCGTTCCGTCGCGTAGCGGGTCAGCGCCGGCTTGCCGCCGCGGGTTACCACCGCCATGCGCTTGCGATCGGTTGGGTGGCGGCCGATCGCGCCGGCGATTTCGCCCGCCACCGGGGCCGGCAGGCCCCAGGCCAGGGCGAGATAGTCGCGGTCGAGGTCGCGGGCTGCAAAGGCCGCCGAGAGCACTTGATGCGCCCGATCGGTCTTGGCGACCACCATGACCCCCGAGGTTTCCTTGTCCAGCCGGTGGACGATGCCAGGACGCTGTTCCCCGCCAATGCCAGTCAACTCCTCCCCGGCATGGGCGAGGACGGCATTGACCAGCGTGCCGGCGGCATTGCCGGGGGCGGGGTGAACCACCAGGCCGGCCGGCTTGTCGATCACCAGCAGATCCGCGTCCTCATAAAGGATCGCCAGCGGGATGGCCTCGGGCAGCGGTTGGGCCGGAACCGCCGGAGGTATTCGCACACTATATATATAGCCCGCCCGCACCAGCTCCGCCGCGTCTCGCAGCGGCCGACCGTCGCGGCGCGCCTCCCCGGCGGTGATCAATGCCTTGACGCGAGAGCGCGAGACCCCGCCTATCGCGTCGGCGAGCATCTTATCCGCCCGCTGCCCGGCCTGTTCGGCCGTCGCGGTCAGGGTGATGGTCTCGCCGGCGGAGGAGGAAGGATCGGTGCGCGCGCTCAAGGTCCTGGTCGTGGCAATGGGGGTGCTGATCGTCGCCGGCACGGTGACGCTGGTCACGCTGGTCGTCCAGCGGGTAGGTGGCCGCGGGGCCGGTGAGGCGCCCTTCCAGGCCGGGCTGGGCCTGCCAGAAGGCAGCCGAATCACGGGTATCGCCAGCACCGAGGGCGGGCTTGCTGTGCTGGTCAGCCGCCCGGATGGGGACCGCGTGCTGCTGCTCGATGCGCGGAACGGCAAGATCGTCGGCGAAGTGGCGCCCCGCTGATGGCAACGCGCAAGGCCGACCTGCCGAAGAAGATCTGCGCCGCCTGCGGCCGCCCCTTCGCCTGGCGGCGGAAATGGGCCCGGGAGTGGGAGGCCGTTCGCTTCTGTTCGGCCGCCTGCCGAGAGGGGCGCTACAAGGCTGCCAAGGAACAGCAGCGATGAGCTACGAAGGCTGGAAGCTTCTGCACCTGCTTGGGGTTGTGCTGCTGGTCGGCAATGTCACGGTGACCTCGATCTGGAAGCTTTATGCCGATCGGACCGGCGATGCGCGGATTGTCGCCTTCGCCCAGCGGCTGGTGACGGTCACCGATTGGTTCTTCACCTTCTGGGGGGTCGTCCTGCTGCTGGTCGGCGGCTTTGGCGCCGCCTGGCAGATCGGGCTTGATCCCTTCGCGGCGCGTTGGCTGGTTGCGGCCGAGCTGCAATTCCTGGCCGCGGGGGCGATCTGGCTTGGCCTGCTGGTGCCCATCCAGATCCGGCAGGCCAGGTTGGCGCGTGGCTTCACGCCGGACCAGCCGATCCCCGAGGCGTATCGCCGCCTGTCGCGGCGCTGGATTGTCTGGGGGCTGATCGCCACCCTGCCATTGCTTGGCGCAACCTGGGAGATGATCGCCAAGCAATGAGCGGGCGCCTATCTTCGCCGGGGGCAAGCGCCCCGTGGGAGGAAAAACCATGCTCTTTTACGATTCTGTAGGGCCCAATCCCCGCGTCGTGCGCATCTTTGCCGCTGAGCGCGGGCTCGTGCTGCCCAAGACCACGATCGACCTGCGCGGGGGCGAGAATCGCCAGCCGGCTTATCTGGCGAAAAACCCGGCCGGGCAGATGCCATGCCTGGAAATGGACAATGGCGAGGTGATCGCCGAAATCACCGCGATTTGTGAATATCTGGACGAGATCGCCCCGGGTGGTGCCTCCTTGATCGGGGCGACGGCCGAGGAGCGGGCCGAGTGCCGGATGTGGGTCCGGCGCATCGACTTGAACATCGTCGAGCCCATGGCCAACGGCTTCCGCTTCGCTGAGGGGCTGAAGCTGTTCCAGAACCGGATTCGCTGCATTCCAGAGGCCGCACCCGCCCTGAAGGACATCGCCCAGGAGCGTCTGGCCTGGCTGGACGGGCTGATCGCCGACCGCCGTTTCATCTGTGGGGACCGGCTGTCTCTCGCCGATATCCTGTTGTTCTGCTTCCTCGACTTCGGGGCGCAGGTGGGACAGCCGATCAACCCGGCCCTGACGCGGATCAGCGCCCACCACGCCATGATGAAGGCCCGGCCGAGCGCGGCGGCGTGAGGCTGTCGGCACTCTTTACAGTCGGCCAGCGGGGCGGGACCGCGGAATTCGGCGGTCCCGCGCCAGTTGGTTCGGGGGCGCCCGCAGCGACTCCGGGGAATTATCGCATCCGGGTTGTCGGAATTTCTTACAGCCCACGAAGCGTCACAAAAACGCGATCGGTTAAAGCCTTTTGAATCAAGCCGTGCCGCCTGCCGCTTTGTGTGGCCCGGTGCTTGCATAAGAAGGTCGAGGTCAAAATGGTGAGGAAGTCGGTCGATCAGTCGGCCGGGTTTCGCGGGGGTAGGGCGATGCGAGGGTCTGGTTTGCAACGGTGCGTTGGTAGCCACGTGCAGGTCGCTCTCGGGTCTAGACTCTTCCCTTCAAACTGTGTTAAGAAATCTCATAGTCAGGAGATCAGCCGTTATGCGTGATGTTCGGAGCCTTATCGGATCCCCCTCTTCCTCCGCACTGCGCCTTGCGCTGCTCGCCGGAGTTTCTGTGCTCGGCATGGCGACGGCCGAGCAGGCCTCCGCCGGCGTGGTGACGGTCGGCGCTAAGACCGATGCCGATGTTGGGACTGGCGGGACTAACAGCATCGCCTTCGTCGGTGGCACATTGACCATGAATGGCAATGCCACGGCCGCGACAGGCAGCACGATCTCCTCTAACTCGACGGTGAGCTTCGGCGCTTCCAACGCGATCCTCACTCTGCCGAGCCTGGCTCAATCGCCAAGCGGCACGGTGCGCAGCCTGATATCGACTGGTACGGGAACGGTATCAATCACCGGCGCCGCCAATCCCGGTGGTTTTATTCAGAATGGTAGTACGAACCTCGTTGTCGCCTCCGGTGGCTCCATCGCCGGGTCGGCTGTTTCGCTCGCTGGGTCGGGCTCATCGCTGAACATCTCGGGCGCTGGCAGCCAGTCGATCACGGGTTTGAACACGAACGCTAACACCAATGTCGCGCTGGGCAGCAATACTCTGACAATCACCGGCTCGAAGGGTGTTAACGGTACGGTTGGTCCCCGGACAATCACGGGCACGATCACCAATACCTCGGGATCAGCGGGTGGGCTTGCCTTCAACACCACGGGGCAAGGTGGTTCGGCTTCGGTCTATAACCTTTTCTCCAACAACAACTCGACGCTGGTTGGTTCTGGCTCGTCTCCGACCATCACTTTGGCGAGTGGTGTATCGCTCAACCTGAACTCTTCTGGCTCGATTGGCAAGGCTTCGGTTCAGGTTGCTTCGGGCGCGACCCTTGCGATGGGTGGTAGCTCCGGTTTGTCGCAGCAGGTCGGTGGTGTGAGCGGTGCGGGCTCGCTGTCTCTGACGAATAACAGCGGTGCGAACTACACGATCAACTCGACGGGGCAGAGCTTCTCGGGTGTCGTCAGCGGTGGTGGTCCGAACACCACCCTCACGATCGGACCGAACACCATCGGTGCTTCCACTGTGCCGGGGACCCAGACCGTGACTGGGACCATGACCTATACCGGTCAGACCGTCATCCAGTCGGCTGCCACCCTCGCGGTATCGAACCTGGGCGTTATTGCCAGCTCGATGAACGCGGCGGCGAACTCTCTGACCATTAACACTGGCGGCACCCTGGCGATCGCGGGCGGTACGAATACGATGTCGACTGCGGTGGCCGGCTCCGGCACGGTCAGCCTTTCCGCTGGCTCGCTCACGGTCTCTGGTGCGGCGGCGACGAACAGCCTGACGTTCATGTCGGCCTCCGGCTCGTCGCTGAACTTTACCTCTGGCACCATCGGTGGCTTGGTCAACAATGGCACGACGACTGCGGGTATCGCTGGGGCGACCAATACGCCGCTGAATGTCACTGGTAACTTTACCAATGGCAGCACCGGTATCCTGAGCCTTGCGTTGGCCGCGCACAACCCGACCGGCCCGATGCTTAACGTGGCGGGAACAGCTTATCTTGGTGGTGAGCTCTACCTGAACTACGGTTCGCTCAGTGGTACACCCACGATCGGCGACTTCTACCCGCTGATCTACTCCGCGCTCGGGTATCAGGGCGACTTCAGCAGCTTTTATGCCAGCAGCGACGGAAACCCGGCTGGTAGCTGCAGCTCGATCCCTACTACCAACCCGAGCTATAAAGATGTGTGGCAGTGCGGCTCTCTCTACTTCGCTGAGCTGATCAATAACGGTACTCTCGGGATCGGCGTGATCGATCCGAACACTATCCCTGAGCCGGCCTCGATGGCGCTGCTCGGTATGGGTCTCCTCGGCCTGGGTCTCGCGGGGCGCCGGCGCCTCAGCGCCTGATCCCCACGGACCGTGTACAAGCAGGGGCCGCTCCGGTGACGGGGCGGCCCTTGGCATTTGAAGGCAGCTAAGCCGCTCTTGAACTGATGTTTCTAGAGCAAGACATCCGTTCAGATGTTTCCATCTGGACGGAACTTGCTCTCAAGCGCGATGCGTTGAGGTGGAATCGCCGAAGGCGCTGAATCGCGCGATCCAACACATGCGAGAGCGCGCTGCGTGAACGCATGTGAACGCAGGATGCTCTAGGGCAAGAGATCCGTTCAGACGATTCGGTCTGAACGGGTCCCGTTCTTGTGTCCCGATTCCGAAGCCCTCCGAATCGGCATACTAGCCCATTGTTTTCAGTGGCCTGCTTATCTGCGGCGTTCGTGGGTAAACCCACAAACTTCTCAGGCAGGACACCAGGGCAATATTAGGCCAGGCGGCGCCGCCTGCGATGCGTTGGTGGGTCCGCGGGGAAGGTGATGCCACTGGCATCGACCCCCAACCGATGGAAGCTCCGCGCGAGTTCGATGGCGCAGGCATAACCCTCCAGCACCGGCACGTCCCAGCCCAGCTCCGCCAGCCGCGCCTGCAGCGGCGCGCGCAGCCAGAAGGCGCCGGAGCAGCCGAGGATCAGTACCTCCGCCCCATCCTCCTCAAGCGCCGCCACCGCGGCTTTCACCGCCGCTTCCAGCATCCCGGACGGCAGGCCCTTGTGGTGGCCATCGGCCTCCCCCCGCAGCGTCGGTCGGCCGCGATGCGCCGGCCGGGGCAGCGGCCAGTCGATATTGCGGATGGACGCGCAGCCATGCCCCAGCCGATAGCGGATCACCAGTTCCGCCATATGGGCGTTATGCGTCTCTGAGATGTCGATGATGGAAAACCGGTTCCCAAGCATCATTGCGATATGCATCTGCGCATGGGCATTGGCAGTGATGGGGATGCGATGCCGTCGCCCGATCTCCCGCGCTTCCGGATAGCCGGGATCGCCCCCGCCAAGCAGCACGATGGCGTCGTATTGGCCGCTCTCGCAGGCGGCCCGGACGATGGGCAGGCGGGCGACCCCGGCGATGGCGAATTCCTCCCGCGTCTCAACCGGCCAGTCGCCATGCGGCGCGATCGGTCCCGGATGCAGATCCCAGTCGATATCCGCCAGCAGCGGCGCGACCGCCGCGTGGTTCATCAACCGGCTCTCCTTCGTCCCCCCATCCTCCCGGTACCGGTTGGGGGAGGCGGCCGGCAGGCTGAACGCCTGGATCAGCAGGAAACGCGGCCGGGCCATCAGATGACCTTCGCCGCGCGGAGCTTGGCGATGTCGCCTGCCGCGTAGCCCAGTTCGGCCAGTACGCTATCCGTATGCGTGCCCATCACGGGCGGCGGGCTGTCGACGCGCGGCCCGCCATGCGCCAGCTTGAAGGCGGCGACCGGGACGCCGAAGGGCCCCGGCATGCCGGGCGCGCCATCGGGGAAGTGGTGCACCACGTTCCGGCTGGCGATGTGCGGGTCGGCCAGCGCTTCCTCCAGCGCGCGGACCCGGGCCGCGGGCACATGCTTCGACTGCAGATAGACCTCCCACTCATCGGCGGTGCGGGTCAGCATGACCTCGTTCAAGACCGCTTCCTCCCGGTCGCGGTCGGCGCTGCGGGCCTCGTTGTCCGTCTTGGTCATCTCCGGGCGGCCGATCGCGGCCCAGAGGCGCTTCTGCTGGCGCAGGTTACTGGCCCCCAGCATCACCAGCCCTGCCTTGGTCTGATAGGCGCTATTCGTCGCATGCGCGTGCTTGTTGCCGGACGGCTTGGCGCCCTTGCCTGTGCGCAGATAGGCCGCGACATGAGACGCCTGCATCATCAGGGCGACATCGAGCATGGCGAGGTCGATTCGCTGACCCTTCCCCGTCCGCTCCCGCTGAAAGAGGGCGGTGGCGAGGGCGAAGGCGCCCATGGTGCCGGTGGCGTAGTCGATCGCCGGCGCGCCGAACTTGATCGGATTGACCTCTGGCGTGCCGGTCGCGGCCATGATGCCGGACGTCGCCTGGATCACGTGGTCATAGGCGGTCTGGATGCCGCGCGGCCCATCCTGCCCGAAGGCGGAGATCGAGCAATAGATTAGCCGCGGATTGATGGCGCTCAGCGCTTCCCATCCCAGGCCGAGCTTCTCGAACGCGCCGGGGCGGAAATTCTCCACCAGCACATCGGCGTCCTTGACCATCCGCTTGAGGATCGCCTGCCCTTCCGGCCGTTTCAGGTCGAGGGTGATCGAGCGCTTGTTCGAGCCCTGGGTGACGAAATAGCTGCCCATCCGCGCCCGGTTGCCGGCGATATCGGGGCCGCTGTCCCGGCTTTGATCGGGATCGTCGGGCGGCTCGATCTTGATCACGTCGGCACCCAACAGCGCCAGCTGATAGGCCGCGAAGGGGCCTGCCAGCACATGCGTGATGTCGAGAATCCTGATGCCTTCGAAGGGGCGCATCGTCGTCATCCTTGTCCGTTCCTGGGCAAGTCTATGCAGCCCTGCCAGCGCAGCGCAAACTGCCGCGATGGAGGCAACGACCAGTCCGGGCGTGGCGGAGGCGCCGCCGCGCCGCCTTTTCGCGATCGCCGATTTCCGCAGGCTCTGGACTGTCGGGGCGGTCATCTTCCTGGTGCGTTGGCTGGAGATGCTGGCGGTCTCCCTCTTTGTCTGGGAAGGCACCCATTCCGCCTTCCTGGTGGCCATGATGGGCATGCTGCGGCTGGTGCCCATGGGCCTGTTCGGCGCCGTCCTTGGTGTGTGGGCCGAACGGGTGGATCTGCGCCGGGCGATGATCGCCGTGGTGCTGGTCAGTGGCGCGAGTTCGGCCGTGCTTGCCCTGCTTGCGCATTTCGAGGTGCTGGAGGTCTGGCATCTGGCGCTCGGCTCCCTGGTGAACGGCTTCGCCTGGGCGGCGGATAACCCGGTGCGGCGGATGATGATCGGCAGTGCGGTCGGCTCGGCGCGGATGGGGGCGGCCATGTCGGCCGATGTCGGCAGCAACAATGCCTCCCGCATGCTGGGGCCGACGCTGTCCGGCGTGATCTTCGCGCTGTTCGGGGTGCAGGGCGCTTTCTTCGTCGCCCTCGGGCTCTATGCGATCGCGCTGCACGCGGCCCTGGCCATCGCCGTACGCGCCCCACCGCCCCCCGCGACCGGAGAGAGCCTGGCCGTGCGCCTCGGCGCGGGGATCGCGGTGGTGCGGCGGACCCCGGCGCTGATCGGCACGCTGCTGGTGACGATCATTTTCAATATCTGCGGCTGGCCGATCACCAGCATCATTCCGGTCGTCGCGCAGGCGCGCTTCGGGCTGGGACCGGAGGCCACGGGCCTGCTCGTCAGCATGGACGGTGTCGGCGCCTTCCTCGGCGCCCTGGCGATGGCGGCCTTCGCCCGACCGGATCGCTATGCGTGGCTCTATCTGGGGGGCGTGGCGGGCTATCTCTGTATGATCATCGCCTTCGCCCTAGCCCCCACGCCCTGGCTGGCCGGTGCGGCGCTGTTGCTGATGGGCTTCAGCCAGGCCGGCTTTTCCATCATGCAGGCGACGCTGGTCTACCTGCTGACGCCGGCCGAATTGCGCAGCCGGGTGCTGGGCATCCTCTCGGTTTGCATCGGCCTCGGCCCGCTCGGCTTCATCGCCCTCGGCCTTGCCGCGGATTGGCTGGGCGCGTCCAGCGCGGCGCTGGCGACCGGGCTGATCGGCCTTGCTGCCCTTGGGCTGACGCACCGCACCTGGCGTGCCATCCTGCGCCATAACGGAGGGAACCCCGCATGACCGATCTCACGATCCGTGGGTTGCGCACCACGCTCGTTACCATGCCCTGGGCAGATGATCCCTGGATGGCCGGCCATGCGCTCGGCAAGCAGCGCGACCTGGTGATCGTGGAGATCGAGACCGCCGCCGGCATCACCGGCATGGGCTATCTGCACCTGCTGAACCTGCCGCTGCAGCAAACCATCGCCGCCTGCCTGAAGGAAGCCTTCGCGCCCCGCATCATCGGCCGGCAAGCCAGCGAGGTGGAAGGCATCTGGCAGGATCTCTGGCGCAGCACCATCACCGGCGGGCGCGGTGGCGTCACCATGATGGCGCAATCGGCGATCGACATCGCGCTGTGGGACATTATGGGCAAGGCCGCGGGCATGCCGCTGCATCGGCTCTGGGGCAATTGCCGGACGGAGGTGCAGGCCTATGGCTCCGGCTGCTTCCGCGGCGCGCTGGGCGAGGGGATGGCCGCCAAGGCCAAGCACTATGCCGCGCAGGGCTTCAAAGCCATCAAGATGCAGGCGGCGCATATCGGCGACTGGCGGCAGGATGTGCGGAACCTGCGCATGGTCCGCGACGCCGTCGGCCCGGATGTCGAGATTATGATCGACATCAACATGGGCTGGACGGCCGACCAGGCGATCATCGCGGGCCGCGCCTTCCAGGACTACGACCCCTATTGGATCGAGGAGCCGGTGCTGCCGGATGATTTCGCCGGCTACCTTCGTGTGGCCGATGCGCTGACCACCCGCGTGGTGGGCGGGGAGACGCATTTCGGCCGCGCCGATCTAAAACCCTTCCTGGAACAACCGAAGCTGCCGATCCTGCAGCCCGACCCGATGCGCGGCGGCCTGACCGAGCTTCGCAAGATTGCCACGGTGGCCGAGACCTGGGGCGTGCAATTCGCGCCGCATCTGTTCCCCGAGCTCAACATCCACATCCTGGCCAGCAGCCCGAACGGGCTGTGGTCTGAACAGATGGGCCTGCTCGACGATGTCTGGGTGCATCCACCGGTGATGGTCCAGGGCATGCAGCGCGCGCCCGAGCGCCCGGGCCACGGCCTCGCGTTCAAGCCTGAAGTGCTGAAGGATTTCGGCCGCCCAGGCTGACCCACAGGCGCATCGCTGAGCCGAGAGCATGCTGCGTTCGCATTCGCTCACGCATCCTGCTCTAAGCTTTGTTTGGTCGTGGGATTCAGCGCCTTCGGCGATGCCGCCTCAACGCTTCCCGCTCTAGCGCAATATCCGTGGGGATGGATCACCTTGTGGTTCATCCCAAACAAGCCTGCCCGCGGCACCCGGCCGCCTTCGCCCGACGATGAAGAGTCCGCGGCAACAAATCCCAGCGGTCAATGCCTGCGACCGCAGCCGTCAGCCCAGTGCCTTGATCGCCGCCCCTACGCCGCCTTCGGCATGCGGGACGCCCAGCACCTGCATGGCCAACTCAACCGTCGCCAGGGTGCCGAGCACCATAGGCTCGTTCAGATCGCCCAGATGGCCGATCCGGAAGACCCGCCCGTTCAGCGGCCCGAGCCCGCCGCCGAGCGAGACGTTGAAGCGCTGTAGGCAGAGCGCGCGCAGTTGGTCGGCATTGAAGCCCTCGGGCATCAGGATCGCGGTCACGCTGTCCGAGAAGCGCTCTGGATTCTGGCAGAACAGCGTCGGCCCGGCATTCCCCGACCAGTGCTGGACCGCCGCCCGCACGGCACGGGCAAGTCGGGTATGGCGAGCGACGACGTTCGCCAGCCCCTCCTCGCCCTCGATCAGCCGCAGCGATTCTTGCAGCCCGTAGAAGAAGCTGGTCGGCACCGTGCCGACGAAGCTGCGGTGCCGGCGGGCCAACATCTGCGTCCAGTTGAAATAGTGCTTCGGCAGCGTTGATGTCGCATGTACCGCCATCGCCTTGGCCGAAACGCCGGTGAAGCTCATCCCCGTCGGCAGCATCAGCCCCTTCTGGCTGCCGCCGACGCAGATATCGATACCCCATTCATCCATGCGGAAATCGAGGCTGCCGAGCGAGCTTATGGTATCGGCCAGGAACAGCGCCGGGTGCCGCGTGGCATCCAGCGCGGCGCGCACCTCCGGCAGGGGGATCATCATCCCCGTCGCCGTTTCGTTGTGGACGACGCAGACGGCCTTGATGGCATGGCCGCTATCCTCGATCAGCGCCGCCCGCAGCGTCGCGATGTCGATGCCGCGCCGCCAATCCGCCGCCAGCGTACGGACCTCGATCCCGAGATCCATCGCCATCTTCGCCCAGCTCTCGGAGAAATAGCCGGTCTCCAACACCAGCACCTGGTCGCCGGGCGAAAGCAGGTTGACGAGGCTCGCCTCCCAGGCGCCGTGGCCGGAGGCGGTGTAGAAGAACAGCTCCTGCTCGGTCTTGAGGATACGCTTCAGCCCGGCCACGCAGCCTTCATAGACGCTGAGGAAGGCCGGGTCGTTGAAGTCGACCGTCACATGCGCGACTGCGTGCAGCACGCTGTCCGGGATGTTGGTCGGGCCGGGATTGGCAAAGAATTGCCGCCCGCGCGGCTTCGGCATGGCACTCATCGGCTCACCTCAGATGGGGAAGGGATACTTGGCCAGATAGGGCAGATACTCCGGCTCGACATCGATCTCGAGCGATGCGAGCACCCGTACCACGGCGCAATAGAACGAGGCTGCGAGCACGACATCCACCACCTGGTCGGACGGCAGGGCGGCGCGCAGCGCGGCGAAGGTCGCCATGGAGCAGCCCCCGGCATACACTTCCCGCGCGGCCTTCAACGCCAACCGCTCCAGCGCGCCGAGCGCGGTCTCCTGGCCCTCGGTCTCGGCCATCAGCGCCTGGATATCGGCATCGGTGACGCCGAAATCCTTACCGATCTTCACATGATGCGACCATTCATAGGGGCTGCGTGCCAGCCAGCCGATCTGCAGAATCACCAACTCCCGCACCCGCGCATCCAACTTCGTGCTGTGACGCAGATACTGGCCGAGCGCGCCCATGGCGCGCGCCGCCGCGGGGTTGTTCGCCATGCACTTATGCAGCGCGATGCCGCGTTTCAGTAGCTCCTGATCCTCGGGCGCGAGGTCGGATTTCTCGAGATAGGGCAGCCGTGCCATGGGAATCTCCGGATTTGCTGTCGCAGGCTGGCAGGCCGGGCGGGGCGGCGCAATGCGGTCCGGCCTGGTCGGGGTCGCCGGGCTGGCGCCAGACTGTCGTCCGCGCTTCGGGGAGTCCGTGCCTTGCGCCTTATCGTCTTGTCGCTGCTTGCCCTGCTATGTGCCTCGCCGCGGCGGGCGGAGACGCCGCCTGCGCGCCGTCCCGGGCCGCCGCCGGCGGCTGGGATCATGTGGATCGGCAACAGTTTCTTCTATTACAAAAACGGCATGCCAGCGATGCTGCATGGCATGGCCGATGCCGCGCAGCAGCCGGCCGTGCGCGGTGCGATGATCACCATGGGGGGATCCGGCTTCGATTGGCACGATGCCGTCAGCTTTTTCCGGGTCGATGCGGTCGGCCGCTACAGCTTCGTCGGTGACAACGTCATCCAGTTCAATCCGCAGGGGCGGCTCTATGACAGTGCGGTGATGATAGATTGCAGCCAATGCCAGCTCCATCCCCAACTCCGGGAGAGCTTCTGGACCACCGGCTGGCAGCATGCGGCGCCGGCGCGCGCCATCGCCGCGCATCCCATCCTGATCGAGCGACCGGTTGTCGGATCGCCAAAGGGGACAGCGCTATGCCGACCGCAGGAGAAGGTCGGGGCACTAATCTGAAAAATATTGCCCCTAGAGCGGGATGCGTTGAGGCGGAATCCCCGATAACGCTGAATCCCGCGACCAAACAAACGTTAGAGCAGGGTGCGTGAGCGAATGCGAACGCAGCATGCTCTAGACCAGCCCGCGCAGCATGGCGAAGGCGGTGTCGACGGTCGCGGCGCGCACCGCCGTCCGGTCACCGGGGAAGACGCAGCGGCGCGTCAGCACCGCCCCGTCCAGCCCTGCCACGCCGAGATGCACCAGGCCCACCGGCTTGCCAGGCGTTGCCCCGCCCGGCCCGGCAATGCCCGTGCAACTCACCGCCAGCGCCGCCCCGCTGCGCGCCAGCGCGCCTTCGGCCATCCGCCGCGCCACGCTTTCGCTGACCGCGCCATAACCCTCCAGCACGCCCCAGGGCACGCCCAGGACGTCGCGCTTGGCCTCGTTCGAATAAGTGACGAAGCCATGGGTCACCACCGCCGAACTGCCGGCGATGGCGGTCAGCGTCGCGGCGATCAGCCCGCCGGTGCAGCTTTCCGCCGTTGCCAGCGTAAGGCCGCGCGCGCCCAGACGTTCAAGCAGCGCCGCCGCCTCGGCCAGCGTTCCTGGATTCAGCATCGTTCCCTCACAGCCCCAAGCCCCGCAGCGCGCCAATCACGCCGGCCGCCAGCGCCCCGGCCAACAGATCGTCCAGCATTACCGCGAAGGGTCCGGCGCGGCGATCTGCCCAGCCGACCGGACCCGGCTTGGCGATATCGAAGCCGCGAAACAGCAGGAAAGCCAGCAGTACCCCGGGCCAGCCCGCCGCCGCCGGCAGGGCGGCG
>Ga0114972_10000108_pt1 | contig 55640 bp, 42 predicted proteins | sample M_140807_EF_Meta_FD_87354 | JGI IMG/M metagenome (GOLD analysis project Ga0114972, IMG submission 87354) | Freshwater microbial communities from Lake Montjoie, Canada to study carbon cycling - M_140807_EF_MetaG | ecosystem: Environmental > Aquatic > Freshwater > Lake | place: Lake Montjoie... | reverse complement strand
TCCGAAATTCCGACTTTCCGCGTTTCCAGTGTGGGGCGTGGTTTGGTGCAGATTTGTGGGGCTCGAAAAATCTGGAATTTGTCCGTGGGGCGCTTCCTAAGGGCAATTGTCAGCGCAATACTGGCGTGACTGACGGCAGAGGCGCGTTTGGAAGGCACGGTGTGCGCTGGGGCGGTTTCTTCACTCTAAGTGGTACCGAAGTGGTACCGGTTGGCGCTTTGGATTCGGCCTCTTTTTGTAACTCCCTGATTATCAGAGAGCCAGTGGCGGGAATTGAACCCGCGACCTACTGATTACGAATCATCCTTCCTTACTCTTGGAAGTGCCTCGCCCTCTGTGTTATAGTGCGACAGAGTGATCGAAAATCAGCTATTGTGCTCGCTAAATTGGGCAGTAACGGGCAGTAACTTGTCATGCCGCCCAGTTTGTTCCAAATCAAGTTTTCAGAGCCCGAAAAAAAGTGGCGAGTGAACATCCCTGCCTCCTCAAGCATGAGCGGCAAACGAGAACGCCACTTTTTTGCAACGAAGCCGCAGGCGCAGGCTTTTGTCTCCGCACAGCAAGCACGCTTGATGAACGACGGGACCGCTGGAGCAACCTTGGAGCGTGTGGAGCGGGATATCGCAGCTAAGGCTTTTTATCGACTTCAACAAGGGCTTCCGGAATCAAACCCGGCGGAGTTGTTGCAAGCTGTTGATGACTACGTAGAAGCTCGAAACCGGAGAAGTCGCAGCAAGTCTTTCAAGGAAGGTTATGAAGAGTGGATGAGCCGGACCTTGAATCAGACTCGCAAAGGAAAACCGACTAGCCTCCATTACAAAAAGCAGATGCGGCAGCTTCTCCCCCGCTTGGAGCCTCTCCATGAAATGCTGCTATGCGACATCACCCCGGACGACGTCGAGAACGCTCTGAAGGCAACTGTTCTCCCAGAGCATAAAGCGGCGAGGAACGGCATGGTTCGAGTCCTCAAGGCTTGCTTCAAGTATTGCAAGGAACGTGGCTGGCTGGACGAGGTGCCCGTCTCCAAGGATTCAAAAGCCGACACAGGCCAAAAAGAGCCGGGCATCCTGACTCCTGACGAAGTGGCAAGACTTCTGGCCACGTGCAAGGCAACCGATAGCGAATTGCTTGGCTTTTTTGTGATTGCGTTATTCGCGGGAGTCAGACCGACCGATGAGCTGTTCAAACTTCAATGGAACCATGTTTTCGCTGACGGCGGGCAGCGGATTCATATCCCGGCGGAGGTTTCCAAAACAGGCCGGAAGCGGTACGTGAAAATTGAGCCGACCCTGCAGGCGTGGCTCGGTTTCATTCAACCTCCCCGTGTCGGTCCCGTCACACCCAAGCGGAACCATGCCAAACGGCGACGGGCGGTTGAACGGGCTGCCGGAATAGTGCCTTGGCCCCGTGACGGGATGCGCCATTCCTACGCCAGCTACTGGATGACGATCCACAGAGACGAGGACCAGTGCCGAGACAATATGGGCCACCGAACCAAAGATCAGTTGGTTACACATTACCGCCAACACACTACGGAAGAAGAGGCTCGGGCGTTTTGGGCGGTGACACCCTCGATGACTTCAAAAATTGAAGCAGTTCAAACCGCATGAAGATTCGCCCAAAAACTACGCCCTTGCCGAGCAGCGAGTGGTACTTCAACGACCTGCCAGACTCTCAGATTCGGGAATGTTTTGACTGGGAAGTGCAAAGAGCAGTTTATTTTGAACAGGAAAACCAAACCGAAAGGGCGCAAGTTTCCTCCTTCCGCAAGCGTTGCAAGATTAATAAGGCTGGTTTTTTCGAGCCCAAGGAAAAAGGGCAGGTCTTTTACGTCGTGCACGAACTCGCCCTGCTTCCAGATGCTGTCTGGCCTCAGCGACCGTATCGGGACGTGCCGGAATCTACATTAGGGGTCTGGCGAGATTTGAAGCGAAAGCATGCCTGTAAGGAGTTTACGCTCGACGATGAGAGCGAGTATCGAGCGAAACTCCCGCATGCGGGTCTTGGATTATATCAAGTGTCATTCAGTCGTTTTTTCGCGGATGAAGACTTCTTCGGCGAATGGAAGCAGTGGCCTCTGAATACGATGTTTAGAGAGCCATGGATGCGCCCTGCGGAGGGTGATGATGAGAATTCCGTCCGCAGTGTAGCTGGGGGGGATTTTGTCATCCTAAGGATGGACTTCAGCCAACCAGATATTCGACTGAAGGCTCAGTTTGCGGCTTGGTTGGAACAGGTTAGACGACATGCTCCGGTAGCTGCCGTCAAAAAAAAGACTAAGAGTGTAACGGATCGAGGTGGCCGTCTGACGATTCCACACATGCGCACAGGCCTTACCAAGCTTGGTGTGTACAGAATGTCTCGACACTATGGTAGTCAGGCTAATGCATTGAATTCCATGCAGATAGCCGCTGCTTCTGATGACTTTCCAAAGGATGAGGTTGAGTGGTCTAAAAGATACAGAGCAGCTAAAGTGTTAATGAAGAAGCACAGCATTCCTAAGTATAAGAGGACCAGCAGGAAGGCTGTCAGGAAGGGTCCCAAGAAAAAAAGTTCTGGGGACTAAAATATTTGTTTTTTGGCCCACATATTTTTGTTCCCGAAATATGCGAGAAGGTTTCGCGTATGCCAAACCATCGAGCAGTTCTAGCAAAAATAACCCACCTCCCCGACGTAAAATCGGGGGCACTAACAAACCTCATCCATGGCGACCAAGCACTTGCTGATGCTATCCATGCTGGTCTCTCAACAGTTAGGACGTTGAGGTCGAAACGGATTATTCCGTTCATCAAGACAGGTCATAAATCGGTCATCTATGACTTGAACAAAGTACTGGCGGCACTTGAGATGCACGAGGTCAAGGCCGTAACGCTAAGGGGGAGGAAGTAATCATGACCTCCTCCCACCGACCCAACCGCTACCTCGCCCCCAGTTTACGAGGGCAGCGAGCCGTAGACGCCGAAGAACAGCGCATGCGGGAGCAAATCCGAAGAGAGCTCGAGAAGGCAAAAGCCAAAACCATTGCTAAAATCTCGAAAGGAGAGAAGCCATGACCGCCGTTACGGAGATCAACATCTCGACGCTTCCGCCGTGTCCCGCTGCCGGAGATGGAGTCAATCGTTGGTTGCTCAGGGCTGCCAATCATTTGCGGAACAGACAAGTCTCCAAAGACCATGCTGCACATATTCTGCGCCACTTGATGACGCGGCAGGAAAATGGCTGGGAAGTTGAGCGTGCCATCCGGAAAGCCTACTGTGAAAGCCCTTACCGCCACCATGGGAGGCCCTTCAGGAGCGTAACAAGGCGCAACGCCGGAGAGTCCTGTCTCCCACGGGAGCAGAAGCCTGATCTGCATGCAATTGAGCGGGCCGTCGCTAACGGCTTCAAGTTTAGCGACCTCGCCTTGATTACGCCCGTCAGTTTTGGCTTACGAGCGGACACCCTCGGCATCATTGAAGCCTTATTCCCTGAGGACGCCTTAATTTGCTGCTCCAAAGCAAAGGAATGGGGGACGGAGACAAAGCTCATTTCAGAGTTCGGAGATGAGCTGGATAAGTTCAGCTTCATCGTTCCTCAAACGATGACGAGGCGCCTCGGGTTGACTAAGGACAATCCACCTAAATCTAGCCCCCGAACACTTGATAACACTGGGCCTTGGCGTTTCTTCGTTTACGAAAGCGATTCCCTGTCTTTAGACGATCAAGCGGCCGTTATCTACCTATTGGCGTCTATCCGACCGCTGGCATTGGTCGTGTTCAGCGGCAGCAAATCGGTTCACGCCTACTTTTACGTGGGTGCACTTTCGGAGTGTGAGTTACTGGAGTTTCAGCGCCTCGCAATCCGTCTGGGCGGCTGCACTGGCCCTCTCAATCGCTGCCAGCTTGTGAGGATGCCGAGCGGCTTCAACTACTCAACGCAACGCCTGCAAGAAGTGCTGTATTTTGATCCGAGCGTTACCTTATGAGTGCGGTCCCCAAATCTTCAACTAAGGTTCTGGAACCTCATTTCTCCAAGCCTGAGCCCACTGGTGTAATACCAGCTGCACTACAGCCCAATCGATACAGAGCTACTGAGCGACAGAGCTACAAAGCGACTGAGCAGATTCCCAGTGGCGGGGGTGTGGGTGACATGTCTCTTTTTCTGCCAAGTTCCAAAGAAAAGCATGTGAGCGCATGGGAAGGTTCAGGCAACTGTCTTTGGCAACTGTGCAGGAGAATTAGGGCTGTTAATGAGCATTCGGCTAACCAAGCTGCCCCAGAAGCGGATTCCGTCTTTGAAGTCTGGTATGCGTCTTATCGGGAATGGTGCAAAAATGTCGGTGTCAGTGCCGAACCAAAATCACGCCTGCATGGGGAATTCGTAATGGCATTGGAGAAATGCAAGCTGGCGGAGGATGAAACGCTCCTTGCTTATGCGTTCAAAAGGGCAAAGGAGCTACCGTTTCCGGCCGAGACAGCACCCTTCGACGACGATCAAGGTATGTGCCTGCTGGTAAGTACGCTGCGGGAATGTGCTTTGTTCAATGATGAAGGCGGGCTGTGCTACGCACCCACCCGTCACATTGAGAAATACACGGAACTTTGCACTAAAGACACTGCTGGCCGCTGGCTTAAGCAGCTCGAAAAAAGAAACATACTGCTGAGAATCCACGATGGGGTTGTCAGTGCGACGAATGGGACCGCCCCACGGTTCATTTATCTCCCCTTGGTTGACGTAGAGAGGATGTCTCCAGAAACTCGGAAACTTTATGACAGAGCTTTAGCAGAGCGAGTCCGCTAAGCTGCCCCGACAAAAACTCGGACCTATTCAATATGACTGATTCAATGTTGGCGTTTCCGTCAGAGATGCGGCCCCTTTCCTTCTCACCCCACCAACAGTGCCCGCAGGCCCGGGCCGTCGTTACGGACCCGTTTCCAACTCGACGGATGGGCAATTCGATAAACGGCATCCCCGCAGGGTAGTGCTGGCAAGGGAGCAGGTGTGCCGGGCAAGAGCAGCGTAGCGGTGTTCAAACGTTCGTGAGGGGCTGCTGCAATCGGCAGCATCGCCTGCGAGGAGGCCAAGACCACACGGTTCGCCCCGACCGCCTCCAAGAAGGCGTGTAGCCATTGCCAGCAACGCAGTCTCCAAGCTCCAGCCAAGGGCAAGCCCGCCCCTCCTGTGGGCTCCTCTCCGCCCCGCAGCATGGGGAAGAAATTCCAGACCAATAGATTTTGGGCCGTAATTCCCGCCGCAATTACCTCCGGGTTCTCTTTCCATTCCGCCTTGCCGAACAGGGCGTCGAAGAGTTGGGTCACAGTACTCTGCCGCCCGCCAACCCGGCCTCCCAGAAAGTTTGCGCTTTCCTGCTGCGCCCAGTCCTGCCCTTGGTCGCTGGCTGCCGCCAGTGGGTAAAAGTCTGTGAGTACCAAGACCGTTGGCCCAGCTTCGGGTAGTCGCCCGGTGCGCAAGAAATGAGCAGCCAAAAAGGCATCCACGAGCGGGTCAAACAGCAGCGACAGCCCACGACCACCCAACTTTCTTCTGCCTCGAAAACCGTGTAAATGCGCTGGTGTGCCTTTCCATCGCAGCAAGGTTTTAGAGGAGTGATCCGCTGGCGGGCTCCAGTCGCCTGCTAGTTGGGCATTGGCAAGGATGTTGAAGGGTTCGCAGCCTACTCGAGAAAGGAACGCCGCAGCCTCGTTGGCTTTCAGCTTGGCGATTTCGCCCGCCAAACACCGCAAAGGGGCCGTCTCTGGCACCCAAGCATCAAAAGCAGCCCGGAGCCCTACTTCTCCCACTCGCTCACCTTGAATTTGAGGTTCGTCGCATTCTCGCTCACGGCCCGGCGTACTTGCTCCGCCGCCCCTTGCGGGAACTCTGCGCTGATCTCCACGTTCACTGTCACCTTTGCCATCGGGTCGCTCACCAACTGGCTGATCACTTCCTCGGCGATTTGCAGTAGTCGTGCCCGGGCCGTAGCCGCATTCACCTCCACCGTACCGTGGAACGACTTCATCTTGGGACTGCTCGGCGGAACGGGCGCAATAGGCGAAACGGGTGCGCCGGGCGTTGTCGTCGAGTAGACCACGGGGGTGCTGCCCGGCTGTGAGGCCGTTTGGGCCGCCGTCTGCAAGCCTTCCAACTCGACTTGGGTCGTGGCAGCTTCCTGCACTACGGGCGCGGGGGCGAGAGACGCCCGGTAAGCCTTCGCTGCGCCGGGTTCCAAGAGCAGTAGGCTGTCATCTACCTGCACGTGTGTCACACCCAGCTGGAAGCCTTCGTAATGGCCCCCTGCCTCGCCTAATGCCGTACCAAAGAAATCGTCACTCGCCACACCCTGCTGGATCGCCTGCTCAAACACGGCGTGCGACCGGAGCCTAGGCAGGTACAAATACTTCAGCGTATCCTGCCAGACCGTCTGCGCCCCCGCAGCAGGTTTGCCGCCTTTCCAATAGTAGTCCTTTAGCAGCGAACGCAGGTGCATCGCCGACCAGCGGCTGATCACCAGTTCGTTGTCCGTGCAGATGCGCTCAAGTTCTTTCACCAACTCGTCTCCGGCGGTGTTCACTTGGAAGGCTTCGATGGTGGCTTCCTTTAGCCCCGGATCGTTGCTGCCGGGACACAACAGCCACTTGTAACACTCCCGTGCCGTGCGGGGCATGGCGTCGTCCACTGCTTTGGCTTCCTTCTTCGCCTGTTCCTCCTGCACCCGGTCGATGTTCAGCTTGCCACTGCCGACGTCGTCCAAAATGGACTTCCATGCCAACGACGACCGAATCGCCTCCCGCAACCGGGTCACGGCATCCGCATCGGCCGCCAGAAACAGCAGTCGGTTCTGACGATAACGAGGCTGATTGCCGTGGTTCTTGAGCACTTCCCGCACCGCCTCGAAGGCCAGTCGGTCCTCTACCTTGCTGTAGTACCGTGCCGGATCAAGCACCACCAAGCGCAACCCCGTGTCATCGGGAATATCCCCAGTCGAGGTCACCACATGCACACCATCAAACAGAGGACAGCCTTTGGTCAGCCTTTGCAGCGTTTCCACGATCTTCGGCAGAACTTCCTGCGTGTCGTGAAAACGACGTTTGCGCTCCTCCATCTCCCGCCGCAGATTCGCCCGGGTATCAAACCAGAACCTCGTCGCCTCCTGTGACTTCTCGCCGGAAGTGTTGAGGTAATGCAAGCGGTCCACCAGTCGGTTGAGCACATCGGAGAACAGCGACGCCGTCTGCCCCGGCTGCATGCACCCCAGCAACACTCGGCTCCGTTCAAGACCACGGGCGAGGCTTTGCCGGGTTGAGACCGACGCAGGAGCCGTCCCAAAGAACAGCGTCCGAGCCACTCGCCGAGCCGCCTGTATCGCCCCAAAACGGGTGTCCTTGCTCTCCAGTTCCCATGTCTCTGCCCGCTCTCCATCGATGTCCTTCTGTACCACAGCGTCCCAACCGGGTTGCAAGTGGTACGCCAGTTCGTTGCGTGTTTCGCCGTCGTAGAGCGGCAGGCTGGAGGGCAGGATTAAGAGGTCTGCGTTCTGATCCTTCCACAGGCGGTAGATCACCTTCGCCATCAATTTGAGCACGCCACGGGTCCGCTGGAAGCCGTCAATCGTGGACCAGTCCTCAAACAGCCGATCGAAAATCTCTGGGTGAATTGGATACGCTTGGGTGAGGCGGTGCTGGTACTTGGACTCCTGCGTTTCTGCGGGAAATTTCGTGCCCTCTGCCACATAAGTTGCAGCAAAAGCTCTGCACACGGCGTCCCGGTTGGTCTCGTCTTTGACCGTCTCAAAAAGCCTGCGCCGCACGATCTCAAAGGATTCCTCCACGGAGACCGTTTTCCACAATGCCTGTACCCGGCCAAAGTACTTCTCCAAAGCCCGCAAGGCCGTCACGCCCTTGCCACTGCCCGCCTCCACATCTGATTCTGGCAGCGACGCCAGCATGATCGCATTGGGCACCAGCTTGATGGCCTCCGTGAGTGACTGGATGAAGCTCAGGTTGCTGTCGTAGGTGCCACCGCTGAGGCGTTCGTCCCCTGTGAACTGCCGGATGTAGGCCACCAGTTCGTCCACCAAGATCACGCAGGGACCGTGGCTGCGCAAAAGCTGCTCCAGTGCCGTTTTCCCGGGACTCGTACCCGTGGTGTCCGCCTCCGCAACCAGTGCGTAGCCGTCTTCCCCACCCAACTGCCAAGCCAGCTCACCCCAAAGTGTATGGATCGCCTTTTTCCCATGTTTCCATGCCTGTCCGGGAGAGAACTGCGTGCCGTCTATTACAGCCACCCTCGCTGTCGGGACATCCAGCAACTTGGCCTCGTCCAAGATCGCAGGCACGCCCGGCAAATCCTGCAAGGACCCTGGACGGGTCGCCAGATGATAGACCGCCAGCATCGTGTGTGTTTTGCCACCCCCGAAGGCCGTTTGTAGCTGGATGACGGGATCGCCGCCCTGTCCATTGAGGCGTTTGGCCACGGAAAGGAGCAGCAGGCGCATCCCCTCGGTGATGAAGGTCCGCTCGTAAAAAGCCGTGGCGTCTTGGTATTCCCGAGTGGCTTTCCCGTTTTTGACGGCCGAAATGTCGGCGGCAAATTCGGACTGCTGGAAGGTGCCTTCCAAGACGTCGGGATGGGGGGCTATGGTTTCTCGCCAAGGTTTCATGGATAAAGGAGGAGGGTTGAGGGAAGGAAAGCTGGGTTATGGCAGACGGTATTTTTGGAGCCTGCTGTTGGGCTTATCGGGAAGGGTGCGGACGATTTTGCCCGATTGTATGAGGCTACGAATCAGACGATTCACGGCACCCGAGATCCGCTTATGGCCGATACTTTTGGCAATCTGAGCACGACTCAGAGGGCCTTTTGAGAGAGCTTGTAGCAAGGCAAACTCTGGCCCCGACTCTAGCCCCGACTCTAGCCCCGACTCTAGCCCCGACTCTAGCCCCGACTCTAGCTGCGACTCTGGCCCTGACTCGGTCCCGGGCTTTTGCTGCACCACTTCCAAGGCGGCCGGATGAATAGGCAAACGGACCAGAAAATAGGAGTGGTCCTCGTCAAACTCGAATTCCGGAGCGGGCGAGCCGTTTTCCCGCATCGCTCCGAGAATCTTGGAAATCCCCGTGGACCGTCCCTCCGTAAACTTCAGTTCCTTCAAAAACTCCCCGATCCGCCTGTTCCGATAGCGGCGTGCGTTCGCTTTACCCTTCTGTAACTGCTCCAAACGCACAGAGCGGTCCGGCCCCGGATAGCTCAGCACCACCATTTCCTCCCGTTCCACCCGGATCTCCACGGGCTCCCGGGTGTCATAGCCCCGGTGATACACGGCGTTCACCACCACTTCCTCGATGGCGTCATACGGGAAATTCTCCACCCGTGTAGCCTCTGCTCGGTCGGAGTGTTTGATCACCGTTTCGGTCAGCAAGTTGCGCTTCAAATAGTCCAGACTCTCCCGGAGCATCTGGGGCAGTGGTCCTTTGAAAATCTTCTCCGAAAACTTGCTCCCGCCCGGTCCCGCCGCCGAAAACCACACGACATCAATCTGCATCGTCGGGAAATACCGCCACGGCTCGGGGTTAAACATCATGAGCCCCACATTCAGCGGGAACGGAGCCTCAGGCAGTCCGCCCACCACCCCCATCTGCCGCCCCAATGCCTCCGTGGACAAACCCGTGGCTTGGGCGGCAAGGTCGCTGCCCACGGTGCGCAGGTAACTCAGCATGAGTTCCCGGGACAGGTCGGCTACCTTAGACTGCATGTTCAGGCGGTCGTCGAAAGGTACCGTGGCCGCCAACGACAGCAGCTCCGTCTCGTCAGCTCCCGTGGCACGCACCGTGGAGGAGCCTTTGCGAATGTAATACGCCCAATCCTTTGCCTCCTTGGCCAGCGACACTTTGCAGCGGTACGGCCGGGTCTGTCCGCCCAGCACCCAGAGCACCAGAATGAGGCGGCCGTCCACTTCATACGGCACAGCCAGCGGATGGTAGTACGGCGCAATCGCATGGTACCCCAGCTCCATCAGTTCCTTCTGGATGGCGTCGAGTTGTTCGGGGGCGAGCCCAGCCGGAGGCAGTACGGGCTGGCCGTTGGCTTCCTCGATGCCCAGCACGATGTAGCCGCCCCCCAGATTGCGGAAATCATTCGCAAACGCACAGATCGCATGCACCACGGCCGCAGGATTCCAGCCCTTTTTGAATTCGAGCCGTTCCCATTCCACGGTGTTTCCGTGCAGGAGTTCTGGGAGTGAAAGCGGCAGGGGCATCGCAGGGTTGGGTTAGAACAGTTCCACTTGGCCTTTGCCTGTGCTGGCGGCGGCCTCTGCGAGGGCGTCCCAACTGGTGGTCACGCTATTGTAGAAACCTGCGTCGCTCGCCCAGCCTTTACGTTCGCACAAAGTGTAAAGGCGATAGGCCAGTTGGCGCACTCCGGTGGCCTGTTGCGGATTGGCGGCAAGGATGGCTCCTGCGGCCGCTTCGCCTCCGTCTCGCATGAGCGTACGGATGAGATGATGCAGCGTCTCCCAAACAGGAGTGCGGGTGTCTTGGGTGGGATCGTAATCCTTGGGGTATTCCGTCCATTTGAGCAGGCGCACTTTGCCGCCGCCGCTTTCGACGACGCCTGCGTCCTTTACCCCGTCCACGCTGGTGCCCTTGCTGCGAGAAAGGTTGTCAGCGAGACCAAAGTCGCCTGCTTCCCAGCCGCAATGGTCGAACCAGTGCAGACAGAACTGCGAGTCGGGATCGAAATCGTCTTCGGCGAGGAATTTGTTGATAAGCTGGAGTGCCTGTTTGACGGTGAGTGGGGTGCCCTCGGCGTCGAGCACTGCGCTGTACTTGGAAAACACCGCCATCCCGGGGCCGATGATCGCTTGGGAAAGGTCCACGGCTGCCACGGGGGACTGTTCGTCCCCGGCACCTCGGGTCATTTCATCCAGAGCGACGGGTAGCACCGCTTGGAGTTCACGGATGAATTCCCGTCTGGAAGTGAAGGGCGCATCCGCACTACGTTTCCGGCAGACCAGAACGACGCTGGAGGCGAGGGCGTTACTTGTTTGCCCCCTCATTCTCGACTCATTTTCTGTCCGTAGAGGCCATGTACCTAGAAGGCGTAACCCTGCTCGGTGAACGGCTTCAAGAAAAGTTTCCCATCCTGTGGAGGATGTGCCTGCATCAGCCTTGGTGTCGGATTGCTTAAATGCGTAATAAATCGTGATCGGTCCTGCGGGGTGCGCCTGTCTGGAAAGACTTCCCATGGCGTCTGTCATGCCAGAGAGGAAGAAGTTCTCGGCCATTTCCTTGCCGCCATGACGGTAGGGCGTAGCGACCAGTTCTTCTGCCTTTGGCACCGCTATCGTGGCCAGCAGCTGAGGGAAGGGTTCCCGCAAGGCTTTCCTTAGCCAGACATAGAAGAAGTCAGACAAATCGGCATACCCAATATTGTCGTAGTACGGTGGGTCAGTAGAAATGGACTTAAGCGCCGAAACATTCTGAGTTTGAGCATCTGCCTGCATTACCTGACCACGGAACCATGGAAGTGACTGTTCGAAGGTTTTGCCAAATGCTTTAGCGAATCCATCGACAAAAATTCCCCATGATCCAGAAGAGTCTCCAAAGCAATTTGCCTCGGCAAAATCCCAGATCATTGGAATGGCTTGGCGGCCAAATAACTGTCTCGGACATTGTGCGATTGGCTCCCATCTCACCAAACTGTTTCCAAGGTCTGCCATTTTATCGATGCAGAACGCCAGATACACACTCACCGCCTCCGCATAGGCTTTTGCGCCGAAACCGCCCGAGTCGAGCCCCGTGGGGTCCGCCGACCAACCGCAGGCTAGGGCGTCCGCTGCAATCTGGCCCCGCACTTCGCCCACCAAATCGCTGAACGTCGTCAAAGCCATCAGCTGCCGGGGCGTGAACAAGTCGCTCCACTTGGTCATGCCATAGTTGCCAACACGGAAACCAAGAGCCTGCTGGAAGAATTCAACATCTGGTTTCCAGTCCGGCTGAGCAGAGTTTGCGGCACCTTCGTGTTCGGCTGTAGGCTGCAGATAGACTCGTCCCTTGGCGCCCTCTGCGACGACAGCCATCAGGCGTGCCGACATTCTGCCCGCTTTGGCTTCTGCCTTGATGTAATCGCCACCAATCGCAGCGTCCGACAGAATGCAACGGAAATTGGCACCACGCCCTGTGGCCTTTGTGCCAGCTTCGGCCTCCTCGGGAGGTTTACCCATGCGGACAGTGAAGCGGTAACGGTCGCCCTCGATGACGGGGTGGACATAGGCTTGCTTCTTCTCCTTGCTGGAGAGCACGAAGGTAGACGCCAGCGGAACGGCGACGTGGGAAAAGGCCGGGTTGGGACTGTGGACGGTCCTCGCCCACAACCACGCAATGACGGTGAGTTTCTGCCCGAGGAGCGGCTGCAAATCGGGACGGTCTTGGGCGAGTTCAGGCGTGATCTCCACCTGCGGATACAAGTGGCCGATACGCTGCTGGGCTTGCTCCCTCATCCACGCCCCGTAATGGCGGACATCTTCGGCCAGCCCCTGTGCACCTGTCCATTTTTGCTCGTTCTTGGTGGTGGCCCGCATTTTGGCGAAGGCATCGCCCGCCTTGCCCTGCGCCAACGCCGCACTCACGGGCGGTTTGCCAGCGAACTTGGGCGGAATCTCGATCATCGCCTTGTTGATCAAAACCGCCACGGGGTTCAGATCGGAAGCATAGGCGTCCAGTCCGAGGCGTTGGGCTTCCAAGGGAATGGCCCCGCCTCCGGCAAAGGGATCGTGTAACCCGGGCATGGCCTCGGGCTGAAACAAGGTGGCGGCTTCTGGATGGCTGGCGTTAAGGGCGCAGACTTCCTTCCATGAACGACGGATTTCCGCCCGTGCCCGCTCCAGCACGGTTTCGTTGGTAGTGTTTTCCCAAAGAACGAGTTCCTCAATGAGGTTGAACAGTTCCTTGCGGCGTTTGGTGAAGGCGGAGCGTTGTTGGGGCGAGGGTTTTTCACCGGGATGCTGGGCTTCCCACAAACTGGCGGGATCATTGACCAACTGCGCAAAGATGACCGACCGAGCCGCCGCTAACGGCCGCCGTGCCCACCAGAGATGGAGCGTACTGGGATGCCCGTGGCGGATGGATTTCTCCCGGGCACAAGCGACGTTGATGGCATCAAGCGGCAAGGCGACCTCGATGAGCTTTTTCGGGGAGATGACGGGGTGGTCGGACATGGGAGAGGTACTACGGGAAAAGACGAGTGAGGATGTGCCTGTAGGGCTTGTTTTGAATAAACTTCAAGAATTCAGAGTAAAGCTGCTCGGATTCAGGGAGAAATGAGAGTGCGCTCTCGACTAGATATTTCCGTCTGCGCAGAAGCTCTGCCTCATTAAGATTCAAAAGATCCCGAGTTAGCCGCACATCTTCCCAGTGCTGCTGGCTCTTGTCGGGCTCGACAAATCCGTCAGTGGTTAACAAGAACCGGGCGTTGCAGCCTAGTCTTGGTTCTACAGGAAGGAGACGCTCACCTTTTGCTTGTCCACAGTGGTTTGGATTCACGCAACTGTGAGCGTAATTCGAGTATTCAAACGTGAGGCTTGGATGCCCATTCACGCCCTTCTTGGGCTTGATGTGGTCAATTTGCCCCTCGTCGGGAGCAAGTAAAGATTCGCAATAGGCGCAAAGCCCTAGCTGATCCCTGTTCAGCTTTCTTTTGACCGCCCGCTTAACTGGTTGAAAAGCCTCAGAATCGAAATCTTCCGGCCCCGCATTCGGGTTATCTACCCGGAACCGCACCAACTCAGAGGGTTCCGGAGTACGGTGAGAGATCTCAACCATGGTGATTCCTCTGTTTGCTTTTTTCGCCCATGAAGCGCCAAAGCGCCAAGCTGCCGTCTGGGATTTCATACCCCGCTTCATCAAGTTTCGACTTGGCAGCCTTTGCTGCAATTTCACCTTCCAACCCCTGACGAACGAGCTGCTCGTAATCGTGAACGGTATCGAGCAGATGTTTTTGACTCTCCGAACGGAGGGGAATCGGATTCACTCGCATAACAGAGGCAAGTGCATCTCCAGACTCCTGTGAAAGCGGACTGTGCTCTGGAGTTTGTGCAGTCCATCCGCCGTCTGGATCATTTCTCAAGATTCGGATGTTTTCCTTACGAACGGTGGTGAGAACCTGCGGGCTGTGGGTTGTCACAATAAACTGTGTGCCCGGGAATGCGCAGAGAAGGTCGCCCAGCACACGCTGCTGCCATGAGGGGTGAAGATGTAAGTCAATTTCGTCGATGAGCATCACAGCTGGCGCCCACGTCGGACCGAGCAAAGACTTGTTGTGGATGTCTGCCATCCACCTTTGCACATAACCGGAAATCTGAGTCAGCCAGTCTTCGCTTCCGTTGAGATGCTGCATGTGTGGGTTCGCCAACGCCAACCGCCGGGCGAAGTCCATCCCCAAAGCCAACATGCTCTGGTAGCCTTGGCTAAGTTGCGATATTTGAAGGACCTTTGGATCAGTGTTTGAGTGGATCACAAACTTACGTTTCTGATCGATCATTGGATCCGAGTACTTTCCACCAAGCATTCTTTCAATCGCCTCTCGGACGCACGAGAGTGCGGGGGAATTTGTGGGAACATCGATCCCCAAAATGCTCGTGGGGTGTTCTCTATTCATCCTCAACTCCTTGGCTTCCTCCCCATCAAACCATTTTAGCATCTCCTTGAAGTCGCTTAGGGAGCTGAGGGCACCAACCAGAGCGGATGTTTGATAATCGTAATTTACTTTTGAATCACGGATGCGTCCGGGAACTGGAAGCCAGCCTCGATTAGCTCCATAATATGCAAAGACGGGAACAAGCTCTGGCGCATCTGTTTGGAGGGATGCAAGCACTCGCTTCATTTCAATCGCCAGTTGTTCCGCTCCAACTTTTTTGAAGCCGAGTCTATTTGTTTTTGGTCCAGAAACTTTGGAAGCATCCCACCGCAACCCGGAAACAGTCTCCATCTCGATCTGCGTGTAGTCGCTGGCAACCCACCGCACATCCTCTTTCACCTTTTTGGGAACCAATCGGAAATCTGTATCCTTAAAGCTGGGTCCACTAATCCGTTGGTTCGTTGACGAGAGATATCGCATTGCCTGAGACAGACCAATCGCAATGGCATCAAGAATCGAAGTCTTACCCCCTCCATTCTCAGCGACGATCACTGTAAGTCGCTCATGAAGCTGCAAATCAAGTCGATCGAAACACCGAAAATTGTTCAGATTTACTGCGTTAAGTCTCATGTCCATGAAAAGCCTCATCAGTTTGTCCGTCGCCTCAACAAGAGGTTCAGATCCATATTCTGCGAACTCACCCCGAAGCCGGGTTCCGTATCGAAAGGGCGGTGGATGTAATGGGGCCCGTCCACGGAGCCGTCTTCCTCGACCAATACGATCGCCAGCACGAATTTGTCGGCTTGGTTGAGGGCGTAAAGAATCTCGTTTCGAGTGATCGTGAGGGTGTCCGCCCCCTTGCTGCGGCCTTTGACTTCGATGTGGCGCACCTCGGGTTGCCTGCCCTCACTAATGGGCGGATACGAAGTGAGGTCCCAGCCGCATTTCTGAGCGGAGACATCCACCACGGTGTGCCCTTTGGCTTCCTCCACCTTGCGCACGGCATCCATGGCGAGCCACTCGATGCGGGAACGGGCTTCTGCATCCGCACAGAACGCTGCGGGCAACTTCTCGCCCCGCAGCTGGCGCAGGGCTCCCACAGGTACTACGAAGGTTGCACCAATCACGAGCGGCGGCGAATTGGTTACATGCCGCATGGATTCCAATTCCTTTTTGCGGCTCTCCAAACGGCTCTCCAGATCAGTCAGGGTACGTTCGGTGTTTTGTAGATTGAGGCGGACATCCTTGCCTGCATCTCGGTCTTCCCGGAGTTTCACGAGGCGGTCGGTCCAGTAGTTGATCTCCTTGGTGAGGCGGTCGTGTACCGCCACAAGCGTTTTGTCCACATTGGAAGTGCGGCGTTCGTAGACCTCCTTGAAATGTTCAGGCACGAGAGCCGCTGAAGCTAAAGCGACCGCCTGTTTTTCGATGTCGCCAGCCAGCCAGTCCGCTTGGCGCAGCTTTTCCACATGGGCGGCGTCAGCGTCGGCAACGGGCTCCAAATCGAGGTGCGGTGCCCAGCCTGCAAAAGTGGCGGTGCCATCGGGTTTCACCCGGATGAACTGAATACGCTTGGACAGTACAGTGTCATCCCCGGATTTGACCTCGTGGGAAAGTAGGAAGATGACCGAGGGTTCAGTCCCTTCATCCGCCGGGTCGAGCAATGTTGCGCCCTGCCGTAGCAGGTTGGAGTGTTTTTCGAGAACCACATCGCTAACAGCCAGCATGAGCGGATGCCCCGGGTGTAGCAGCACCGCCCTTGCGCCCCCGGCTTGTGGAGGTGAGAGGCTATCTTTTGAAAAGCAGACCCGCTCATAGCGTTTGAGGACGGGAACTTGTTCCCTACGATTTCGGCCCGTGATGAGGCGGTCACGTTCACGCAAGGAGGCGGGCACATGGGTGACTTCCCATCGCCCCTTTTCACGAGGATAAATCGAGCCGCCCAAGGTCTCAAAAGCCCGCAGGAAATAGGAACGAATGAAATACGGTTGCAGCTTTCTCGCCTCCGCTTTTTCCATTTCCTCCTTCACAGCAAAGAGCCTCTCGGGAGACATGAACTCCTGTGCGAGCGCATTGCGGTTCATCACGCTGAGCAGGTTTTCGTGTTCGAGCAAGCGATCCGCCTTCTGCATCCACATGCGCTCACGGGTCTCGGGGCTATCGCCGTAGCGTACCGCTTCCATCAGCAAATCCTTGAGGCTGATGTCCTCGAATACCTCACCCAGAATATCGAACACTCGGCCTTTAAGGGCGATTCCTTCGACTTCGAGCTTTTTGAGCAGGCGGTGATAAACATCACCCTCACGAGTCTCTTTGGCTACGAGGTTCCAGAGGTGGCAGACCTCCACCTGACCGATACGGTGAATACGCCCGAAGCGTTGTTCAAGACGGTTGGGGTTCCACGGCAGGTCGTAGTTGACCATCAGATTGGCGTTCTGAAGGTTGACGCCTTCGCCTGCTGCATCGGTGGCCAGTAGCACCCGCACGGCGAGGTCTGAACGGAAAAGTTCCTGCGCCTTTTTGCGGTCATCCCGGTGGGTGCCTCCATGGATGACGACGACAGCGTCCTCGCTGCCCAAGACACCGATGATCTGTTGGCGCAGATAATTGAGCGTGTCCTTGTGTTCGGTGAAGACAATGAGTTTGCGCAGACGGCCATCCCGGTCCCGAGTCTCAGGACCTTCTTTTTGTAGAATTTTGGAAAGTTCGTCCCACTTCCGGTCCTGCTTGGAGGAGACGAGTGCCTTGGACTGTTCCACCAATTTTCCAAGGAGGTAAATTTCCCCCTGCAACTCCGCAATGGACTGGGCGGCGGTGGCGGTGTCTACGAGGTTTTCCTCCAAATTCTCCTGCTCCTCGGCACTGAGATCATCTTCATCATCGGGGACCTCCAGCAGGGTTTCGGCGTATGCCTTGCCCCGTTGCCCAAGCTGTTCCTCTCGGAGTCGCTTTTCCAGTCGTTCTCTGCGGCGTTTCAACGATTGGAAGATGGCCTCGGGCGAGGATGCCAGACGGCGTTGCAGGGCAGTAAGGGCGAAACCGACTGAGCCTTTGCGGCGGCCCTCCAATTGGTCGGCCTTGCCCATTTCGGTTTTCACGTAGTCGGTGACGTCGTGATAAAGGGCCGCTTCCAGCGGAGAAAGCGTGTAGTTGACCGTGTAAGCACGGCGTTCCGGGAAGAGCGGTTTGCCGTCAAACTTGACCAAGTCTTCCTTCACCATGCGGCGCATGAGGTCGCTACAATCCACCTTGTGGGCACCATCCCGGAACTTGCCGTAAAAACGGTCTGAATCCAGCAGGGCGAGGAACAATTGGAAATCCTCCTCCTTGCCGTTGTGGGGCGTGGCCGTCATCAGCAACAGGTGCCGGGTGTGCGCTCCGATGCGTTCTGCAAACTTGTAGCGGTCGGTGCGTTTGATCTCCGACCCGGCGTAATGGGCGGACAGCTTGTGCGCTTCATCAAAAACCACGAGGTCCCACGACTCAGCGCAGAGCTGGTTCTGGAGGTCCTCGTTGCGGCTCATCTGATCAAGCCGGACGATGACTTGGTGCAGGCTCTCGAAAGGGTTGCCATTGGGATGGGCAGCGAGCAGTTCCTTGGAGAAGACTTGAAACTCCAAACCGAACTTTTCGTAGAGTTCGTCCCGCCACTGTTCGGTGAGGCTGCCCGGGGAAATAATGAGAACACGGCGAGCATCGGCCCGCATGAGCAGTTCCCTGATGTAGAGCCCTGCCATGATGGTCTTGCCTGCGCCGGGGTCGTCGGCGAGCACATAACGAAGGGGCTGCCGGGGAAGCATCGACTCGTACACTGCCGCAATCTGATGAGGGAGCGGCTGCACGCTGGAGGTGTGCACCGCCATCATCGGATCAAAGAGGAAGGCTAGATCGATGCGCTTGGCTTCCACTGCGAGTTTGAAGTCCTCGCCATTGCCATCAAACGCCCAAGGCCGCTCAGCGATTGCGACGGAAAAGGCGTCGGCGTCGGCTTGGGAGACAAGGCGGTCACGGTAGTCTCCGGCGGGACGTTGGTAGATCAGCTTGTAGGAATCCGGCCCCACAGCGACTGCCGTCACGACGGAGACAACCAGCCCGGGTTCTACGCCGACGAGGTTTAAGCCTGAGGTGATTGAGGCAAGTTGCATAAAGGGGATGGAGCTGAAGACTGCAGGGTAGCTTCGATGCAAGCAAATACAGAGAGCGAAATGACACAAATGACGTTTCGCCGGGGCTGCCTCTGGGGGGCGATGTCGGCGGCGGCGGTATCGCTTCAGACGAAGCCATTGGCCCGAGACATATCGAGACTTGCGTTAACTTGCTCTGGGGCGCTGCTTAGACTTCTTAGGATACCTCGCCTCCCTAAGTGCAGAGAGCATCGCACTGCGCAGTTCCTCCTTGAACTGTTTGGCGTTAGTGATTGCCACCCAATAAAAAGTATCGCTCATGCTCGGCAATTCGTCCCATGAGTCAGCTTCGATGATGTCGGCCGATGGACAGTCCTCTAAAAGACCCTTCCACGTATAGCGTCCCCAGATTGCGTCGTTAAGCTCATCCGTATAGTGCAAACCAGAGATTTTGAGCAAATTGATATCAGTCCCATTCATCAGACTTGCTGAGAACCCGTCACCATATTCCTCGCTGTAATCGAGGAAGTCGGTGTCCGCCGCAGGTTTTCTGACACGCTTGGGGTTGCTCTGGGGCGATTCCAAGCACGCAAGCTCACGCCGCGCAGAGGCCAATGCGTCTTCAATAGTGAATAACGGACAGACTGTTAAATTTATGTATTCCGTCCCTCCAATCATCTTCCTGCCGGAAAGGACTAGTCGATAGTTCCCTGTGGTTCGCTCGCTCCACCCGCCTCGCATGCTCCATCTCCGACGCAAGAGTTCGGTGCGTGAATTTCTCTCGCTTACTGGAATGAGACGGTTCTTCCGCTTTTTGGTCGAGAAGACGGTTTCAACTAAAACGACCTTACCTGAATCAAGTTTGAGGGTAGGCTTTTGCAGAGCCTGTTTAAGGCTAATTATCGCACGAAGGAAAATGCGCCCGGGATAGAGCCTTGCAGTGGCAGAACCAGCGGGACGCACGGCTGGTATGCTCTGTCCCTTGAGGATGCCAGAAAGACGGCGATCCAGTTTGACCAGTTGGCCGTCGCTTCGAGCACTCAGATTGAAGGGCGCGATCGCTAATTCCTTGATGAGAGCAATCTGGACATGGGTCCGTGTCAGTTCACAGAGGATTTTGACTTCTTTTTTCAAAGTATCTTGAGGGGCCCATGTTGTTAATTAGGGCAATTGTGTGCGCAGCAGTAGGTGGTCGAGGTCGGAGTGTTTTCCAGCCGACTGAAAGGAAGCTTCTATTCGTCCTCGGCAGTCTCTGCTTCGAGTCGTTTTTGAGCAACCCACTCAGCGGCTTGGGTTCGCATCCAGTCGCCTAACTTTGGATAAAAAGCGGAGTGCATCACCGTAAAGTCTATCAGTTCCTCCGAGTCTTCCTCGGGGTCTCCGATGGCTTCAAAGTTGTATTGGTTATAGCCCAAAGGCAGAGAATAGTCTCCGGCTGAGGTTTTTGTGATAAAATCGATCAACTCAGCGAACGAAAATGGTTGAGAAATCCGTTTGGTGCTTGGCGAGAATTCTGTTTGGTATTCGTCCACCCACTTCAGCTTGATTGTTCCGGCAGCCTCTTGCGTGGCTCTGAGTTCAATCTTATCAAGGTTGACCGCAGCGAGGTTAATTTCGGCGATTACCTTTGTAGACAGTTGTCTCGCAGGCAGAGGGGCGTCGGAAGCAAGGGCTGCTAAGCAAACGTTCCACGAAGTTTTAGCCTCCTGTGGAACCTCCTCATTGCGGATGACTTCATCGAGCTCCTTGACGTTCCCGGCATTCCAGATCTGGATCACGGATTTCCGTAATTTAGGCTCCGATATACAGAACAAGATTTCTGACAGTGGGTCGTTAGGCCAGTAGGACTTCGGACGAAACTTTCCAATTTTTTCATTCATTAAAATGGTCTATCGATAAAGGCTGACTGCAGTGAGGGCGAGAGGTGGCATCATCGTCCAAAGAGCTTGTTTTTTGGGTCTGCGGAGTCTCATTTCGGAGTGTGCTCCCAGCTTTTGGACAGATGTATCAATTCCCTTCGCCCTTGGATTTTCACCGTTTTTGCTTTGCGAACTAGATCTTCTCGTCGTAGGACGGAGAGCGTGGGCGCTGGTGTATCTTGAATGCGTGCTGAGGCAAAGTCCCTCCGCTTGGGCAAACTTGTTTTGGGACAACGCGAAGGAGTGGAAGCGGGAAGGAGTTTGCGGGTATCCAACGGGGAGCGGCTCCACTTGACGCCCTTGCAGCGAGCTTGCATCGATCAGAATTGTTTGCTATTTTTTAATTCCAAATTTTTCGTTGTGATTATCAAAATGACTATTTTATGATCGTGGCATCCTATTTCGACGGTGATGAGGACATGAAAATTGCATGGATTCAACACGATGTATATGGCTCGGCGCTTGATTTAATAGTCACCAATTGCAATAAAATAACTCGCATCGCTCAAGCGATACTTGATGATCAAGTAAATAATAAATTCGGCACTGTTCCTATTTATAAAGTTGATCATCGAACACTTCAGTTTGCCCACGATTTGTTGGCTGCGGCTTGGCGTAGCAAAAATGATTTCCTTCAACAAGAGTTCTCTTTCGGGAAGGACCGCTCATTTGTCGCTGCAAAAAATGAATGGCTTTCTTGGTTAGCAATGGAGGTTGAAGGCTGGCTCCTCCGGCCGCACTTGGTCCGCAACGTTCAGCTGATAATTTGCAACCAGAACCAACCTCTGGGCTACTTGGCTGAGTCTCAACTTTGTCTGGATATAATTAATTATCTTAACGATGTGCCTTGGAGAAAGGGGTTGAGGGATGCCTTTAGGAAAGATATCGAATCCGTTGAACTGAAATTAAGATCCCTCAATTCCGGAATACAACTAACGAGTTGCCCCCATTCGGCTGAAATGCAGACTTTAATTAGACTTTAGATAGAACATTTCAACCAAGGTTGAAGGAATTCAAGTTGCTCGCACATTCCATCTGGCTGCTTCTCCTTAGCGTACTCAGTGGCAAGGCTTGGGTCAAAGGACCCAAAGGTAACTGTGCTCATTTCCCGGTAGCTTTAGGTAAGTGCTACGCGGGTTTGAAACTGGCCAATGGACTGCCTATCCAACGTATCGCAGCTAACGACGAAAGCCTTGCCGTTAAGCACCTCGAAGATGGCATTCTGGACGTAGTGACGGCCAATCTCGATGGCCCTTTCCAGCGTGATGCCAACGATGGCCCAGCTGGCCTCCTGATGCGCAAGGTCTGCCGAACACCCGTTGATGCGGAAGTGCACGATCTGTGCATTTTCTAGAAGAGTGCGCAGGCGGGTGTCGGCGGCGTGGTTTTCGGGCTCAGGCAGAATCTTTTTCGGGTTGAAGGCGGTAATGATGTAGAAATCTGACGGCCATCCCTCAACCGGGGGCGTGCCGATAAAAGCGGTTTCCAAATATTCAGGGAGAATCATGGCTATGGTTGTGCGTTAGTTGTGTGGTTGAAAAAATGCTAAGCAGCGATACTTCTGGCGGCAGCGTCTCCAATGGGCGGTTATCGCATATCTTGGCCAGACACTCTTCGATGCTCGTGAATCTGCTCTCGGTTTTCCCAAATTAGCCCTGCCACCAGAGCTCGAAGATCCTTTCTGAGATCCGCTTCATTGTCCGTTGTGGCAGTCTGCCACACTCCGCTCAAGCCGGGTGAATCGCCTCCCCACTGGTCCCTCGAAATGATTATATGTTTGGATCGGTTTGCCAGATCTTGAAAACGATCAAAGTTTCGCAGGTGGTACTGTTTCCAGATTTTTTTCAGTCCCGACCAGTCTAAGAGTTCCGCAGAGACATCGTCGTCAGCTGAGGCGATCTCCGACCATCCATCGTCCTCCTCTTGCTCCCGCTCGTTCAGTGCGTCTATGTAGCCAGAGAAATCCTCCAAAGCGTAATCCTCCGCTTCCTTAAAGCTCCCAAAGTACTTCAGAGGAGCAAATTCGTTGGCCGTGACAAAATAGAGCGGACCGAGCCTCCAAGTTTGAATAGCAAAGGTATCGTTGTCGGGTGCCGCTCCTTCAAATTCACCAGCGATCTCTCCGTAGCAGGTTTCGTTGTCACTGATCAATTCGTAGAGGTCATCTAGGCTCTCCCCTCGTTGGAAGGCAGCCCATTTTTCATCAGCGTCCTTCCCGAGCTCCTTTTGCACCAAGGCGTGAATTTCCTCCGAGGCAAGGATGGCGTCTTTGAATTCTGAGATGTCTTTGGGGTTCATTAGGGTGGGTCGTTAACGGCTAATGAATTGGGGCATGAAATCATCACCAATAAATAGCCCAAAGCCAATTGCTGTAGATCGCACTGCTTCCTCGGTCTCATGTCGGGAGATATCAAAGACGGCAACCGCTAAAGACCCATCGGTTGCATTCCCCGCAAAGACTCCCTTCACAGGAAACACCAAGCGCCCTCCAGCCACTTGTGATTCCACCCATTTTTTAAACGATAAGGCTTCTCTCTGAGAGCCAGCCGATCCGCAGTATTTAGGCATTCCATTAAGCACAGCGACACCCTGACCAATCAAACTGCTCGCCCCCTCCACCAGCTGCCCCGATTTGACTACAACCGGAGAGTTCATTTGGATGGTCAGATCAAAATTGCGTATTTCTCTCTCATGTGCGGCCGCTTCAGCTCTGAGTTTTCTGGCCTCTTTTTGGCAGAGGCGCTGTAAAACGTCATGTACGGTAGGGTGCAGACCAGCTGGGAGTACAAATTCAAACGGATCATCCTCTGTGAAGTAATCCCAGAGGCAGTCCCTTTCTTCGCTGTACTTCTCAACCGCTTTCGTCAGGACATCCTCAGGGACCCCATCGAGATCGCTACCATTTTCGGTGAAGAGCGAAGGCATTAGCCACTGGTCTATGTCAACAAACTCGCCGGGAGTATCGTCTTGAACCCCCGTCGGCTGCTTTTTAGAGAGAAGATCTTTTTCGGTTAATCGATGTACTTCTTCGGTGCGCTCTAGTTGAGCGTTTTCCAAGTCAAGTGCCCAAGTACAAGTGCGGACCTCAAAGCAATCAGGATCAACGACTTCTTTCACATAGATAGCATTGCCATCAATGAGTCTATGGCCAAACTTCCAATCGTAACACCATGTACGGGCAAACAAGTCGGCAAGATGTTTCAGTTCATCAACCTTACTCATGAAATAGAATTTGCTTTTGCGTAAACCGATTGCCTTCTTACTGGAATTCCGATGTCTCGTGCGTAATTTTCGCCAACACCGACGACTTTTGGTGCGCCTCCTTCAAAGCCGTATACTGTCGGCGCATCTTTAATAGGCGTATATTCCAAGCTCGGCTCTCCGCTTCTTCCTCTGGCCCCAGAGATTCCTGCGTCGGCAAACTGCTCGGCTGGCTTATTTGAGGCGGCTGCAACTCGTGCAAGTATGGGACTGGCTTCTCGTGCAATTGGTTTTCCATAAATGTCTATTTTGGGTTCTTTTTTGGGCTTTTTCGTGAGTGTCACAAAGTTGCCTTGCTTGCGCCTCTCTCGGTCTGCGTTAGAACCGCCGACGACGCTTCCCTTTTTTTGCCAGTAACGCTTCCAGCGTTTTTCGGTTGTTGTGAACCAGCTTGATCTTCTGTTTCGTTGCCTCGTCGTGTTGCTGCTGTGCGGTCATGCCTAAGTCGGCGTATGGGTCCATGGCTGATACGTTTCCTTTCTTGATCGATCGATTGATTTATTAACGCTGACCGCTTGTTGTTCCCATCCGGGCGGACTTGGGCCAGTTACTCAGTTACAAACGAAACAACGAATTGGAAACCCGTCGCCTTGAAATAGTGTCGGAAAACTTTCTTACCGCCTGAACAGCCAGCTCGCGAATGCGCCAAGTAGAACGAGCACCGAGAGTAGAAAAAAGGCTATCAGCCCGCTAAAGGAGGGGCGTTGCTGCCCACCCCCCGGATAACGCTGGTGGTTTTGGGCGGGCGTATTCAAAGGGTCGGATTGGGGGACACCCTGCGTAATGCTGAATCGTACTCCAATGTCTTTGGCTTCGAGATTCGGGCGGACTTGTTCCACCGCCCTGAGGGACATCTGCCGGACAGCAGCTTTGCTGACTCCGTTGGCTCTGGCAATTTCGCTGAACGTCCCGCCCTCGGCATGCTGCCTTAGCACGTCCTGTTGCTGCCGAGTGAGTGCGCTTAATTCGCTCTGCAGGGCCTCGCTAATATCTGCACGTTCCGCCACCAGTGAAGGGGAGGCTGCTGGATCAATCATTGGGGCCGCCAACGTGCCGGGGGCGTCGCCATCAGCCACCAGAGCAACATCAAGCGTGTCGATTCTTGAAGAGTCACGCTTTGCCTTGTTGAAAGTGTTTCGCAGATGATTGCGAATGACGATCGTCGCAAAGGCCTCAAAGGCACCCTTGGTAGAGTCGAACTTACAGGCGGCTTGCCATAGGGCTAGTCGGGCTTCCTGCTCGGTTTCCTCAGGACTGAAGCGGGGAATCGGAAAGCTGTGGCTGAGCTTCGTGGCAATTCCTAGATGAGCAGCAAAAAGTGCGTCGGGATCGTGGGCTGCCATAAAGCGAAACGAGTATACCCAGAAGAGTCGAAACGTAAGCCTCGATTTCCCATTTCCGTGTCATACCGGGCTGTGTGAATGTGCCGACCTTAGCTTTAGGACGGTCTCGAATACGAGACGGGGAACGGTCGTTATGTGCCCGGAGAAAGGGACTATTTCCCTAGCCGACAGACGTTTCTGTGAAGGAAACGTAGCACTCAGCTCTGGGCGGCTAATTGCGTCAAAAAGTAAGCATTCCAAGCAACTAACGGTCGATCGCTGGCGGACGGAAGTTTGAGATCGCCGCAACTAATTTGACCGCAGGTACATTTGAGGATTTTAAAGGCTTTTGCGCTTGGTTAAATGCGGCAGATTGGCATAATGGCCTACAGAGTAAGTTAAGTGCACTTGCTCGGCGCAATCCAACCACACAGATTATGCCCCGCCTCAAGAACCGTCTTCACGAACGCTTTGCTTGGCTCATCGCCGAGGGGTTGGACCGCAAGGCAGCCTACTCAAAACTCTGCCCGCATGTGGCCGACCCGGCGACCTTGGGCTACAAACTCTACCACCGTCTGGACGTAAAGTCTCGCATTGCGGAAATCCAGTGCGAGGTCCACAGCCGGGCCTTGATGGGTATCGACGAGAAGCGGGACCGACTCCGGCAGATGATCGAAGGAACGCTCCCGACCAAGGTCAACAAGCGCAAGGACGGCACAGTAGAGGCCGTCTTCGATATGTTGGGGGCGCTGATGGCCGATGCGAAGATGGCGGGCGAACTGGACGGAGCTAGAGTCTCGGAGGAGTCGGAAGTGAAGTTGAGTTTCGAGGTTTATCACCGGAATCACCCGAATCCGCCGAGGGAATGGCTGGAGCGGGAGCTGCCTAACAAGAGCTGGGAAGACAGCAATTGAGGCTGCGTATCGGGAGACGACGGTCAGTTTTTTGGGCAGTAAACGGGCAGTAAGCTGCCCAATCTGCTGCCCAAAGCATTTTTAATTACGCCTGCAAACTCCAGTTTAAGAGCGACTTAAAACTGGAGCCAGTGGCGGGAATTGAACCCGCGACCTACTGATTACGAATCAGTGTTTTTAGGGGATCTCGTATGTTCACTTATGACCCGATAAGTTCTTTAAATTTTACTGTAAATAAATGGTTAACAGTGTACTATGAATTTACAGTCAGAGAACATATCGGCACAAGTCGAAACAGGCTTGCACATGAAAACTCCCAAGCAACTCCCAAACAAAACGCCAGGTAAGTTTGCAAAAACGGACACCCGCTACTGGCTTTCCAGCATCCGAAAGCCAGTCAATAGCCGGGGCGAGGTCTCGCCTCATTGGTGCATGCAATTGTCGTTTCAAAACCAGCGACTCAGCTTCGGGCTGCGCACCGGCAACAAGGAGGCTGCCGCCCGCCGGGCCCGCGATATCTACAACGACTTGGTCACGCTCGGTGTCGACGCCACTCTCGCCAATCAACGTCCGGAGCCCCCTGAGCCGCCGCCTCAACCGGCCACTGTCGGCGAATGGGTCGAGGCAGCAGCCAAGGTGTTCGCTGGTAGCCCGACCACCTTCGGAAACTATGCTCGTTGCTTGCGTCTGATAGTCGGAGATATTCTCGCCGTTGCCAAAACCAAGAAACGGTTTGCGAGGGGTAGAGGAGATGTATACCGGGCGGCGATTAATGCGGCTCCACTTTGCATCCTGACTCCGGAAGCGGTGCAGGCTTGGCGGATTCGCTTTGTGGCGAAGGTGGGGAACAACCCTGCGGCCCAACGGACCGCCAAGATCAGCTGCAACTCCCTGCTGCGGCAAGCGGCCGCGCTATTTTCCAAAAAGTTACTCAAATTTGTGACCGGCTTTGAGCTGCCCAACCCGCTGCCTTTTTTCGAGTGCGAAAAGTACCCACGAGAATCCATGCGGTACCACTCGAAGGTGGACGTCGGGGGCTTGCTTCAAAAAGCGCAGAGTGAACTTGGTGCCAACGATACAGAAGCCTTCAAAGTTTTGCTGCTCGGAGTCGGTGTGGGATTGCGGCGGGGAGAAATCGACAGACTTTTGTGGCGACAAGTCGACCTCAACGCGGGAATTATCCGGATCGAAACAACAGAGGCCGGTGGATTAAAGAACGAAGACTCTGCGGGAGAGGTGGAGCTTGATGATGCTTTGTGCGCTATTTTCCGTGGATTCCGGGCGAGAGCGATTGGCGAGTTTGTTGTTGAACATGAGGGAGGGGAACCTGGGCTTCGAGAATGGGGAAGGCAGTACCGTTGCAACCTGATTTTCAAAAGGTCGCTGGCTTGGCTGCGGGCGAATGGCCTGGATGTTTCAAAGCCAATTCACACTCTCAGAAAAGAAGCGGGAAGTATGATTACCACCAAGAGCGGCATCCACGCCGCCAGTCGGTTTCTACGTCATGCGGACATTCAAGTCACCGCAATGCATTACGCCGACCACAAGGAACGGGTCACGGTGGACATCGGCGGCATGCTTCTCCCGCAGAACGTGACAACGCTCACTGCGCGGAGTGGCAATTCCAGTGTGGAGCAACCGCGTCCTCTGACAAAAAAGAGACGGTTTATTGAGGTTTCACAGTGAAGCACCTCAGCTGGGACGCCGTGTGGGATTATCCCCGAACTGCCCCTTCAATGTTCGATTCGGCGGGGGGGGACATTCTAAAAACTTAGCGCCGGTGTAGGCCGTTGTGATTGTTCTTTGCGCTGTATACGCGCTGGTCCAACGGTCTGCACATTCCTTCAAATCAAGCCGATGGGCTTAACCTCGACTTTTTCAGCCAGCGAGTAGGCCATCTTGCCCGGGTATAAAATCGTGAGCTGCTCGAGCTTCAAATCCTTCATCGCTGTCTTCATCGACGCCGTGAGTTTTGGCGTATCTGCCCGTTTGAATTCTACTCCGGTACGCACGCCGTCTTTCACCAAAAGCAAATCCAGCTCCGCGCCGTTATGAACGCCCCAAAAATACACTTCGTCCGGTGCTTTTTGTCGGATGACTTCCTCAAGTGCAAATCCCTCCCAGGACGCTCCTAATTTGGGGTTTGTGAGCAAATCTGTCTGAGTCCTAATCCCGCACAGGCTATGAAACAACCCGCTATCCCGAAAATAAATCTTCGGGGCCTTCACCTGTCTTTTCCCGAGGTTTTCATGCCACGGTTGAAGCTGGCGAATGAGGAACGCTCCACTTAACGCGTCCAAATACCGTCTGCAAGTCGGCGGTGTCACTCCCAGGCTGCTTGCGATCTCGGAAGCGTTCCAAGTCTGAGCATGATAATGAGCCAGCATTGTGGCAAATCGCATCATGGTCGCCGGGGCCACCCCGGGGTGGAAATGCAGCAAGTCCCTCTCAAAAAAACTGCGGATAAACTGCTGCCTCCAGACAAAGCTGTCGGAATCTTGAGCGGCAAGATAACTCAACGGAAAACCGCCCCGAAGCCACAGGGACTCTTGCTGCGCGTCTCCCACTTCGGAAAGAGAGAACCCTGCCATCTCGAGCACCTCAATTCTTCCTGCTAAGGATTCCGAGGATTGGGACAAGAGTTCCGGGCTGGCGCTTCCGAGGATTAAAAATTGCGCAGGCTGGGGGAGCCGATCGGCCAAGACTCTCAGGATGGGGAACAACTCCGGCCGGCGCTGCACTTCGTCAATCACAACGAGGCCGTGCAAACCTTCCAGTGCTGTTTTCGGCTCCTCCAGGCGCGAGAGGCTCACAGGATCTTCCAGATTGAAGTAATTGGCGGAATCTACCGGGACAAATTCTCTGGCGATGGTGGTTTTGCCACACTCTCTTGGGCCAACGAGGGCCACGACCCGACCACGCTCGAGCGCCGCTTGAACGGAGTGTTGAATTTGAGAACGAAGAATCACACATTAAAGCGCCATGAAAAACGAACGGATGATATTCAATTTTCAATAAATTTTGCGACCGTATGCCTAGTGGATTCCGCTTTTCCAGGTTTCCGGCAGGTAGAGCGAAAATCAGGACGTCCAAAGTGCCTTTCCCAGAGCGCGGGCTCCCAAAATCGAAGGACGTTTTGGACATGTGTATTTTATTACCGGTTGGACACGACGTTCCTACTTCAACGCTGAATGCAAAGCGGAGGGTCGGAGGCAGGGAACCCGCTGTAGAGCAGGCAGGAAGAGGGGGGATGTGTGGAAGCGAAGCGTAAGAGGATTACGCATTCCTATAAATTAGATGTAGATCAAAATTAAGCGTTTCGCCCACATTAGTGCTGGCATATCCAACTCCGCCTCATTTGTTTGAGCGGAATATTAATCGCTGGTTGGCATCTCAATCAATTGCGTGTCTTTGATAGCGCCGTTGGCTCCAATCGAAACTTGAATCTCGAGCGGTCGAGACAATCGTTCGGCCTGTGCGGTCAGCATCATTTCAATCGAATTACAAAAACTATGAAGACTCAGTTCCTTGTCTTTCGCCAGCTTGTTACACCGCAACAGGCGCTTGACTACATCTCTGTGATGCTTAGTTCGGAATATGGGTAACCTTTTCAATTTCCGCTTGCCCTCCCTTTTTTGACGCCATTGACGAACGAACTTACTACGTCCTGATGAAGAATCAGTAAGCCGAGTCGACATGTCACCTAGTAGAGTAGAAACCGTAATCTGATCCACCGGAAGTAAGGTCTTTACCTGCACGGCAACTAAACGGGTGTATGCCGCTGCAGCCCAAAGGCTATTGTAAGTATCCATCGTATCGCATTCTTTCAGCAGCGAGGTTTTATCCTTTTCGCTCGCGGCAATTATAGATCTCTCCCTACTCTTATTAATTTGTTCTTTAGCTGTTTCTAATATTGAAAGACAATCGTGCTCCAAATTATCAAAAAAACAAACAAAGGAAGTTAATTCGGATTCGGAAATCGCTCCGCGTTTAATGGTATCAAATTTTACCTGAAGTTGATAAACATAGGCTTTAAGATTCCCGAACATCTGATCTTGAAGTAGTCCTAGAATCTCCACCAATTGCGACTCAATGGATTTGAGTTTTTTGTTGATGTCTACTAAGTATTTTTGCGCGGTAATAATCGCGGCGAGTTGCCATGCTAACAAAGCAAGTGCCCCTGGGCTACCGGCTGTTCGGATCACTTCGGCTCCCTCCTGAAACAGTGGCACACCATTTGCGTTCACCGCAGTCGCCTTGAGGGAACCCGATAAAGTTTTAAGAAACGTTGATTTGCCACTTAAAAGATTCCGCGTAATTTCAGGAGAAAATTTCACGCGGTAGACGAAGCCCAAAGTTTCGCTACCCTTTTCAAATACATGTGGAAGTCTCTGCAAAAGAGGCTCTAAAAATGACGATATATCATCTCCTTCTGGGAGATTAATCAGCTTTTCGTCTTTTCGAAGTGTAAAGGATTCGAGTTCAGCGAGCTGAGTTCCATTTTCACCGCAAGTCAGATAAATTTTTGATGCAGTTTGTACAGATCGAGGACGATTGGAATTAGAAATTGGACGCAATAACTGAATAGGAAATATTTCTTTATTTTTTCTGCGGTCAATCAAAAGCCATGTCGATAAAATCACAAGAAATACAACCGCAAAAAATAAAAAATTATAAACCATTGAAAGGTAGTTCAGAGCGTGAGGTAATCCGCGATTGCAATTTTCAGACTTATTCGCTTGCAGTTCTAACACCCCGCAAGCTTACTTCGTTCGTTTGGGCGTTCAAATCCTCCAGCATACTTAAATGCCTCGGGGCTTGTACCGAGGATCTTTAATCTATCAATTTAACAATTAAATAACGTAAGTTAATCACGCGAATTGATGTATTCCTTACACCGCCTTCTCCCCGTCCTTCCGGTAGTACGCAATCGTCGTCTCGTGGCACTTCCGTAATCCCAAGTCGTTCGCGCCGACTTCCAGCCAATCGTCTGGCCGTTGATAAAAGTCCAGCCCGCGCCCTAAGTTGATCACCCAGCCGTGATCCGTTTCAATCCGGCGGTCATGCAAGGTTGGCGAGAACCGGCACCGCAATTCGCACCCATGTTCTGCCAGGCTGATTTGGATCGTTTTCAACTTCGCCTCCACCTCCTGCCTCTGCAGCTCATCTTCCAATGCCGTAACAAGGTCGATTTCTTCAACCGTTCCCGCTTCCACGCACACCTCGCAAAAGCGCAGAAAATTCACGACCTGATGCTGTGTCCGAATGTATGGATCATGCACTATTACCCTCTTGGCTCCCTGCAAGTAATCAGCGAACAGACTCGCATACGAGTACCCACGATCCCCGTGGAAAATCCGCACCTCCTTCGCTTTTAACCCGCTGGGGGGCTCCTCGGGCACAGCAGCTTCCGGCACCGAATCGCTCCCTGTTTCTGCGGCCGTTTCGCGCGGCGCGGACACCACAGCTGCCTTGGCATCCTGCACGGGAACGGTCGCTGCTCCTCCAGCATACCCCTCTGACTCAGGACACCGCACCACCACGTCTTGTCCGGCGCTGTTGATGAATCCTAGGTCCACATTCGCAAACTCGTCGTCCTTTTTCCGTTTGTTGAGCTGCTCCTTCACGCGCCGTCTGCCTTCGATGGCGTAAGTCGCGTATTCATCGAGTTCCCTCGGCGTCGGCTCTGCGCCCGGGTGGAGCAGCTTGCAAAAAGCCGCCACCGTTTTGATCACGGCCGTTTCGTCCCGCCCCTCGTGTTTTTTGTTCAGGGAGATCGCCCCCTTGATCGTCGCGTACAAATTGATGCGCTTGAAAATGTAGTGGAACGCCTCCGCGAGATAGTCAGTGATGAGCCCGTACTCATTCGTAAGAAGCTTGCTGCTGTTCGGCGGGATTTCCCAGCCAGGCACATAGGTGTGGAACCGGTGAATCACCGCCAAATCAAACTCCTTAGGCAAGGGTTTGCATAAGTCCTGATGCTCCGACGCCACCAATTGCGCGATGGAATCATCGATGTTTCCCACAAACACTAAACTCGCTGGCGCAGCAATTTCGGCGGCGATGTTGAAGTGGCCGTTCGCCATGTAGTCCTTCAGGATTTGGATCGTGCCAGCATCCTTCACCTTGATCCCTGCCACCTCATCAAACGCGATGGTGTCCCAGAATCCAATGATCCCCACGGCCCGGCGCTGCTTGTTGTAAAACAACGCAGCAGTGGAAGTCTGACCTCCGCTAATCAACGTAGAGTATGGCGTAAATTCACTGTAAGCGTACGACTTTCCAGTCCCACGCGGGCCCAACTCCAGGAAGTTGTAGTTCTGTTCCACAAGCGGAAACAGGCGTGCTAGAAAATGGAACTGCGTCCGGCGACTCAACCCGCTCGGTTCGATCCCTAAGGTTCGCAGGACAACGGTGAGCCATTCCTCCGTTGTAAATTGTTTCCGAGCTTCACAGAACGCCTCAAAGGAAAACTTGGAGATCTGAATCGGCCGCAGCTCGTCGATGTAAAACGTGTAGTCATCGTCTTCCACCGGATTGTAGGCCACCGTCACCTCGCACCAGAGGCCGCCTTCCAGAAGACGCGTGTGGTCTTTGTAATGTTTCTCGTTGATCGCGATCCGCTTCGATCCGAAGTTCTGCATCTCTGCCCAGTGCCGCTTCTCCTTCTCGCTGTGGCGCACATGCACCTTGTCGATGTACTTGTGCTTACCCTGCTGCTGCACCGTCGATTGCGCCAAGTTTGCCTCATTCGGCCGCACGTAATTGTTCTGGATCGTCGCCGTAACAGCCGCAACCCCGGCATCAATCTCGTCCGGGTCATCGCTCGCACAGTAACGAGCCAGAAGGAACTCCAGCACGAAGGTCGGGATGTTTGTCCCTTTCTTGAGCCGTTGCACCAGGTCCTTTCGGACACAACGACCGTCGAAGGTTTCAAGTAACTTTAGGGAAAGCGAATCGTCGGGCATAAAATTAGATGGTTGGTTCGTACTTCAAATCTAGCGAATGGATGACCTTCTCAGTTTCCGGAGCGATGGCCTTGAGCTGGAACCCGCCCTCAGCCACGTCTTCATTCAACAAAATACTCACCCTGATGGAGTTGCCTGGAGCTACTTTGACCAATCCAGAGGCTGAATCCACGTTTTCACTGGAGGTCGGGTGCCCGATCTCCAATTTGTTCTGTAATGCCACCAACTTGAACGCATAGACCGTCTCTGCAAACCCCAGCCCCTCTGCTGGCCACGACACTGTGACGGTCACAGTCCGCGCGAGAATCGTCGCCTTGCGAACCGCCAGTGTGATTTCTGGCACAGCCGCTACTGTTTTTGTTTTCTTCTTACCGAACTCCACGACCAAACGCGGCGTCAGGCTCTCTTGCAGGGACAACCCCTCGTGAAAATACCCAGTGCCTTTGCTGAACGTCGCTAACGCGCGAGGCGTCACATACGCGGGCTCACTAGTCGGAATTCCAAGGAACGCAGGAGCCAGCTTCAGGACTCCAGGTTCGTCGTCGCCCTGACCGATTAAACACCGCCGCTTCATCAAGGGCCAATCTCCCGGTGGCTTTTCACACACCGACCCGGCATCGGTATCCTCCACCCACAGGAAGCCGTGATCGGTGGCAATTACAGCCAGGTCAAAGTTCAGCTCCTGGCACCGCTTAATCGCCAGCTGGATCTGCTGTACAATCGCCGGAATTTGTTTGAGATGCATGGTCGAGGAGCCTTCGCCCAACGCGTCCAGTTCCGTGCTCGTGAGTACCATTAAATCTGCCTTCGCCGTGCTTGCCAGGAGCGACTCCAGTCCTCTCTTGGTGCGTGTATTTTCAATAAACGTCGCGAGGTTCAGCTCCGTCACCCGGTCATTGAGCACCGCCTTAAACATACCCATCCGCTCTGCCCGGGTTCCCACCGCTTTACCGTCGTATTGCGGCTCCAACTCTCCGTCTTTACGTTCGATTCGCAGTTTGCTCCCCGCATTGGGCAACAGAGACGCCATCCCGAACCGCGTCACACAGGGCAACTGCGCGCATGCTGTCTTGAGGGTAATCGGATATTCACTTCCCAACGCAGCCTCGATGTCCTGCGCCAAATCCAGGCGAAACGCATCGATCAGAAAATACACGACTCGCTTGGCTTCCTTCAGCGGTGGCCCCACCAATTCGTCGTATGTATTGGTATTAAATGACATCCCTTTGAGCGGCCAACCTTCCAGCGACACGCTCTTCAAAAACTGAGTCTGTAATCGGTTGAAATACGTCCGGTACTGTCCGCGCACCTTGACCACCACATCGTCGATTTCCTCGTACGATTCCACTGTCTGCGCAGCGGCTTCCTCTAGCCGCCGATAAAAACGATCCACGTCGATGAGTTTACCTTCGTAAGCCTGACAAATCGCAGCTCCGCCGACACTCAGCGCCCGCAGCTCCTCTTCCGCCCGGCGAATCGCGCCCAACGTCTCCAGCCCCAGTTCCAGGATACGCCACAAAAGCCCACGTTCGCCTTCTTCGGTCCACACTCCTTTTTGGTGTTCTCGCAGAATATCCGAAGCCACATCCAAAGCATCCGCGCGAAAGGCCACTACGGCCCGGGACAGGAACTGTTTTTCCTCAAAAGCAAAGGTGTCCAAGCTTCCTAAGTCCACAATGCCCTCACACTCCTTCTCCAATTCCAATTCCGACTCCACTCGGTTGGCCTGCTCCCGATAGACCTCTTTCTGTTCCTTGTCTTTCCTTAAACCGTCACACAAATCTTTGACCAGAAGCAGATGCGGCCCTGCGGCTCTGGGCAACGACATCAACCCGGCTGGCAGTTTCTCCGGCAAATCCGCGGAAAATTCACTGAACAACAAATATTGCCATAGCTTCTTTCGGAGCGTCTCGGGGCGCGTGATGTTTGCTTCCAAATGCAGCCCCAGGGTGCGCTGACACAATTGCTGGAATTCCGTAATCCAATCCGCCCCCTCCAACAACGCCTTCTCTTGTGTGGCATTTGGCACTAGGAACCGGCGCAAAATCTGAGTTGCATCTGGCGAACCAAACAACGCCTTGAGCCGAGGCACCGCATTGGAGCCTTCCACGAGACTGTCAATCATCGCAAACGTCGGCTCTCCTGCCGCGAACAGCTGCTCCACCTCAGCAGTCCGGCCACGCAGGAACCGATGACACAGTTGTTTGAAATCATCCCCGGCTCTTGTTCCCGGGAACGGTGAACCGATGGCCATGTAAGCAGCAAACGGATGTGCCAAATGTTCCTCACTCCCCGGTACAGGAGCCGCCTCCACACAGTGAAGCAGCATCTGACTCTGAAAGGTGGTGTCCGCCCCCATCTCCATCCAACGTTCCATGGCTTCCTGCCGGGAAGAAATCGGCCGCCCCTCTGTAAAAATCACCCGGCACTGGTTGTTCTGGAGCTGCGAGCAGATTTCCACGTAGCGTTTTTGGGGATCAAAAACCACCAATGCCCGCCGCTCCTGCAACCGGGGGAGAAAAATGTTTTCGAGAAGGTATTCAGCGAAGGTCATCGGGAAAAATCAGGCAGGGATTGGAGGGAAACAGGCGGAACGGGGCCACTGTGCAAATAAGCACCAAATAAGAAATCCAACGCCCCGGGAGCTCCTTTCAGAGAGGCCCCCCGGTTTGACGCCGCTCCTAGGTTGCCCCAGAACAGCCAAAATCGGGCAAAGTACAAATAAGCACCAAATAAGAAGTGTCCCCGAGAACCGGCCCGCTAAAGAGAGCGGCCCCCTCTGAGGCGGAGTCAACTGAGTCGGCAACACGGTCCACATCCCTATTTTTGCACATAAGCACCACATAAGAATCAGGCCCAGAAGGGCAGGTATTTTGCGTGCTTGCGGCTTGCGGAATCCGGGTCCTTCGGTTTGAGCAAACCTGCACTCATGGTCTCCTTGATGATTCGCGTCGCCTTTGAGGGATCTGAATCCGGAATGTTCAGCCGCTTTCGCAAGGATTCGTTGGTCATTTGCTCGTTGGAGACATGTTTCAGGCAGGCGTGCAGGTAGGTGGCCCGCACCCTGTCGGGCTTCTCCATGCGATCAAGATCCCGCGTCGAAAACAGGGTGGTAATGGTATGGCTCCCCGTCTCTCGAAACTCAGGGGCAGGCAGTTGGTGGACTTCAATGTAAAAAAGCACCTTGTCGATGCCGGAACCTCGTTCTTCACAGATTTTCATCCGCCGCATCAGCGCCGCCATCGCCTCGTTTCGGGATCGCGGTGGTTCATCGACGAACCGCAAGGTGTCTATGAGGGGGCGGCCGGGGTTGGTGATTTCCACCCGGTCCGTGAAGATTTCCACCTTCGGTCCGTCTCCTGTGATGGTGAAATCCTGGTGGATCAGGGCGTTGGCGACCAATTCGCGCACCGCCACTTCGGGGTACATCCGGACTTCACGGCGCAACGCCAGTCCGAGCACCTCATTGGAGGGGAGTTGATCGTGGATAATCCGAGTCAAATCCTCGAAGCCCGTTGCGTACCCCCGGTGAAACTCCGGCTCGCGCAGGGTTTCCACCCGGTTCTTTCCTTTGTACACAATCACCCGAGGGCATTTCCGAGACAGGGTCGGAAACTGTCTCAAATCTTTGGCGCACAGAAGCCCGCCAAGGTTGGTGATGTCCCAACGCCCGTCCGGGCGTTTGAGCACGCACCCCTCCTGTTCCAACCGCTCAAGCACTGCATGGGTTCCAGTAGCCGAAGGGAGCCCGAGCAGGTCAAAGAATCCTTGCACATCCAGGAGGTCCACCACCCTCTGGTCGGCGAGATTCTCCATGCAGATGCCCTTTTCAAAGGGCGAACGCTGGAACCGTTCCCAGATCTGGCGCTCCTTTTCGGGGTAGTCGCGCAGGGGGCGGGTTGTGGAACCCACCCGGACGAACTCCTTTTCCCGGAACCTCACGGGCGTATGCCAGCAGGGGAAAACCTCGAAAAGAACCACCGGCTTGCCGGGCGCGTATTCCCACTCTTGAATCCGGAAATCCACGCGGGGGTGCAACTGGGTGCTCAGCCATCCTTCCAGTTCCTGATTACCGACCCTTTGTTTTCGAGGACTAAATGTGGTTCCGAGTACCTGATGTGTCCCGTCCTCGATCCCCCAGACCATCCAAGCCCGCGATTGATCGTGCAGGATTGCGGAATTGGCCAAAGCAGACAGCCGTTCGCCAATCGAGTCCGGGTCAGAGTTGTTGTGCTTGAACTCGACCCACTCGGTTTCCTGCGGCAAGGCAAGCAGGCTCTCAAGGCGCGAGCTGAGTGAAAGATCTGTGGAAGACATGGGTAATTTATTCAACCGGAAAAATACGCGTTACTTGAATATTGCTCACACTTCCTGCCCCTTCGAGTATAGCGAATGAATTTTAATCGATTTATACATGCCACACTTAATAATCCGGTTATTCGTTATTATATTCAGACATTGGCTCGGGGTCTTGTTCCAGCTCTTCGTCAAACCCATAGTACGCCTCCGGCGAGTATCGCCTGCTGCGAGTGTACCGTCCGGCTAAACCGACAACCTCAAGCTGCGCATACCCATTCAATGTGAGGTTGCAGGCGGCGCAACTAAACCCAGTGGGGCTTATCGGTTGTCTCACAACAATGATTCCATACTCTTGGCTGACCTTTTCTTCACCAATAGCAACCCCTGTAACTCCTGCATTAGACTCGCACGCGGGACACTTACACATGTGCTGCTTCTTGAAGCTATTGATTAACGCAATTCTGGCGGCATTCGATCGTACATTAGCTTTTTCCAACTCAGAAAGAGCATTAAATGTCTTCTTATGCTTGGAAATTTCATCGTGTACGCTCTTTTCGATTTGATGCCGATTTTCAGCCAGTACACTCTCTGCATTAGCGGACTCTGTTGCTCCCAGTAAATCTTCTAATGTTTTACCCTGACATTCGCTAAGCGATTTACAGGCTCTGTAAAATGGAAAAAGCCATTGTGATGGCGGATACGATTCAAAAGGAAGGCCGCCAGTGTGGAGTTCCTCGTTTCTCCGGTCGCTTAGGGCATCTAGAATCTTTTTATCATCAGTTGTAAACTTACCATCAAACAGTTCAGAACACATCGCTGAAACCTGTTTTATGCCAATTGTTTTCACCTTCGCTGAATCCGACCTGATATTTAGCGCATAGAGTAAGTTTTTTTGCTCCTTATCCGGCTCAGCCAACAGAGTTGAACTAACCGAAGCAACAGCAGAACGGGCAAGTAATTCAATCCCCATTGCTGCCCAAAGACCGAACAAAGATAAGTCCTCCGACTGAACAAATGCTCGCTCCAGATAAATGCAGGCTTTTGCCCAAAGAGAATCACAATCCCAAATCATAACCTATGTAATATAAATCCGCTGCAACACTCTATCAGCATCCAATTCGGAGCTTGGTCCTCTAGCATGAAGATACGTCCAATTCGGAATTACCAAAACCTTATTAGGAGCCCATTTCACTTCGCTATGACCATCCAATAACTGAGTTCTGGAAAGTAGCATCCTCTCAATTTCCTTCGCACTCTGATTAACTGCACTCATGCAGTTTTCATCATATCGATAACCAACTACATTACCTCCAGAGAACCTAATAGTTGTGTAGAACTTCCCAACTCCGTTATCACACATCCATATCGAACTGCGAAGGCTCTTCTCATCTATGCCATCGACTATGCTCAGAAAAGATTGCACGTAAGTGCTCCGATTCAAATCTCCATTAAGCGCCCGTAATAGCACCCATCTCGGTGGCTTCAACATAAACGCGCCATCTGAGTGGAAGGGAAAGCTCCCGGTGCCGTAGATCCCGCTCAATGTATTCTTTGCCGCGTCAGCTTGATCTTTAATTCGGAGAGTCTTGATATAACCACCGCCTCCTAATTTGGTCGGCTCTCCGAACTGCCCAGCGAGTGCCAAAAACGAAGCCTCATCCGCTATATCGTCAAATACGAGCGGTGATTGATGCTGCATGTAGCGAGAGGGCATAAGACTCACAGCATATCCTCCGCTTCCTCCGCCTTTACCTTGGCTCGCTTCTTTTTCGGCTTAGGTGGCTCGATTGTACAGAGGTGCTCTAGACCGTGGGCGATGGCCAGGGAACGGTCGGTTTTGCATTTATCGGTCACGCGCTCGGGCCAGAGGCTGTAGGCCAAGTGCGCCCAGTCGTATTCGCCGCGTTCAAGGGAGTCCCAGGTGGAACGGAGTTCCTTCTGCCAGGCTGGGAGACGGAAGTGTTTCCAGAGTGGGGCGGCGGTAATCACCACACCGTCATTCAGGTTTGGCTTCCAAAGCTTAGCCAACCGGAAAAGGTCGTCCCGGAAAGCCACCAATTCGCCCATGAGCGTCTGGGCGTCTTCCAACTCCTTGTCTTCCGCTTTGCTGCGCGGCTCTTTGGCAGCAAGCGTCTGGTAGGTGGTCTGCACCTCGGCTTGTTTGGGCTCCACAAATTGCTCCACCACCTTGTAGAGCGTCCCGTCGTTGAGCCTGTGGTAATACAGCCATATCGTGTAATTCCCGCTGGGGGTGGATAACGGCCAGTAGATTGGAGCCTTTCGGCGGCTCTTGGAATAGCGTTTTAGGTGGTCGGCGAAGAAGCCGGCCGGTTTGCGGAAATAGTCGCGCAACGACTTCACGCCGAGGATTTCGCAGGCTTCTTGTTCGATGGCCACGGCCGTTGGACTCCGGTCCTTGCCACTCCAGATGATTTCGATGACCTCGCGGACGCGGCGCTCGAGGTCCAGCGGATGATTCGGGTCATCCACGAGGATGCCGTCCCACGGGATGCGGACGGGATACGCGGCGGGCACGTCCTCCGGGCGGGCGGGCAAGCCCTGCGCGTTCTGCAACTGGCCGGGCGGACAGACCGGCAACGGCGCAAACGGGTCGGGCAACTCCGGCGCGGCCTGCTCGCCCGTCGCATACCGGATGTCCCACCGGCCAAAGGCGACACCGAGGGAGTAACTAACCATCTGTGCGGCGACTGCAAAAGTGCTACCAACGTCAACGTCGGAAGCGTCGTCCTCAGGTTCTTCGCTGGATTCGTCGATGCTTTCGGCATTAGCGCCGACTTCCATTGCTTCTCGGTCGATGCCCTTGATGTCGTAAATACGGAAAGCGATGTCATCTATCTCCGCTTGAATGCCAGCCACTTTGTCCGTCGATGCTTGAATTCGCTGCGACCAATCGGCGGCACTAAATCCGAGCGTGGCTGCGAGACTCAGTGCGGCTGCGGGCCGGACGAATACATGTGTCTCCTCCGCTGCCGTGTCCTGCTCCCGCTTTGCGCAAACGCATTGCATGGCAAGTAATGCTAGTCGCTCTCCATCGACTTCCGAAATCTCTGGAACGGGAGTGACGTTAATGTCGCCCATGTCGAACTGCGGGTGGCCAGTGCGACCCAAAATCATCTTGATCAGATAATCGAAGGGACGAGAGCCAAGCAGGGCGAGGAATTTACCTGTGGTATCACCATAGATGCCAGAGCCGCGCACACTGATCAGCCCGCCCGCGGGCATAACTTGCGGACACATCCGCGAAGTGCGGAGCGGGTAAGTGTAACCAGCGCGAAAGTAATAGCCGATGCTTTGCGGGCGAGAACAAAGCTTGCCGGTCTTCGGGTCGAAGAAGTTCCGAATTTCCGCCCCATCGTTCTGCCAGTTCCCGACCAGACTCACGTCAGCGTAAAACGGAAGATACTCGCCACCCTTGGTAAATGTGAACCAACGGACGCCGGCTTTCGACTGAGCAACACATTGCGCTTGGAAAAGTGCTGCATTGCACCAGTTTGCACTTGCCGCGTTCAACCTTGAAGCTGGCGGGACTTCCCACGCAGCACGAACAAATCGGAAATCCTGTCCCGTGGCCATGCCTTGCTTCACCGTGCGACCGTCATTCTCAAAGCGCGGCAGTGACTGGAATAATTCACGCACGGCATGGCTCACCCAATATGCGAATGGCGAACCCGGCACGACGCCAAATAGCAATGGCTCGACGAAATGAACGAGTGGCGTCGCGTCTCCAACGGAGATGCTCTTAATCGAGCGTGCCAAGTCAGCACCTTTGTCGGCGGAATCGAGCAATCGGAAAAAGGCAGAGGTGTTCATCGAGTTTTTTCCAAGCAGTAAGCGGCGGTCTCGACCATCGCGGCGTCCAACACACCTTCTCCGAGGTCAGCGGCAACGACGGGCTTTGCATTTCCCAACAGCGTAGTCTCGCGCCATGCCTTGAATGTGGATTGGAAAAAGCCAGTTCGGGAGGTTATCGCGCCTAGCAATCCGCCAGCGACCATTAGTCCTAATCCCTTCTCGACAAACGCTGCGTAGATGTCGTTGCAGCGCGAGAAATCTTCTGCCATTCGGTCTCTCGCCTCCCGACTTGGCTGACCAAACGGCGGATTCATAACGACCGTGTCATAGAGTTTGCGGCAGACATCAATGAAGGCGAAGCCCCGGGCCGCGTCTTCGGCAAAGAGACGGCGCTGGAAGCCGCCGTTTTCGGCCTGCTCGGCGTAGTCGCGCAGGGCGGAGTAGATGCGTTCCTCGATGCGCTCCCAGAATTGGGTGTCGGAGATCCCCAACAAACCGCTCCGAGACATCTTCGGGGTGGTTTCTGGTTTCTTTTCACCAAAGAGGGACACCTGTTGGTTTGCAGAGTCTCGGTGCTTCCAAACGTCTCTGGCTTCCTCAATGGCACTACGGATTTCCTCTTCAATCTTGAGTAACGAACCCGCTTCTCCTGCCAACTGCATTTTATCAAAGATGGTTTCAAGTAGCGCCTGAAAGAGAGGTTGTTCTTCTTTTGGAAAAGATCCCTCCACAAACTCCTGGAGCAGCTCCTTTTCTCCGGGCATCGGTTCGGCACATACAATGTTGGCCCGCCGAATCTGGGGCCGTTGAGGCGCACTTAGCTTCTGTGTGAGCCACGCCCGTTGTGCCCGCAAGTACAACGATAACCCAGCAATTTGGGTCGCCCGGGGATCGATATCGATGCCGTGGATGTTGTTTTCCAAAATCAGGCGAGGCACGTGCCGTTGCAAATAGGTCCTTGATTCGGCTGGGTTGGAAATGACCTCAGCATTTGCGCCCTCCGCGAGCTGACAGGCAGAGAGCAATTCCTCGCGTTGTGCTTGAGTGGCAAAATTATCCCACCATTCCATGTAAATGACCTCAAACAGATCAAATGCGTACAAACCGAAGTGCATCGAACCGCAGGCCGGATCGAGCAGGCGGATTTCCCGTGGGTCTTTGAGCGGGCGGTGGGGGATGTGGACGGGCTGCTTGAGAAGGTCTTCCTGGGAGAGTTGTTCGTTCTTGGTGCTTTGTTCTTGGTTCTCTGCTGGTGGCGTTTCGCCTGAGGCGAGGAAGATTTCGGTTGGACGGCGGACGAGGTAGCGGCACTGCTCCTTCAGAGTGGTGTGACCCTGCGTCATCTCATACCAGATGCGGCCCAGTGTATTGTCGGTGAGAAACTCAACGACGTAGCGCGGGGTGAAGAACTGGTTCCGGACAGCTAGTTCGCGGCTATTGCGAGGAGCCGCGGAAGCCTCGCGCATGGCTCCCCGTTCTTCCTTGGAATTCCAGTACTGGTAGATCCAGCCAATCGTCTCGTCCTGTGCCCAAAGCGCAGCAAGATCGGGATGATTTAATTCCCCCAGCAACGTCTGAAGCGCCTGCGGACTTGGGAACAGCAGCCCCTGTGGACTGTGCCGAGCAAACAATGCCCCGAGATCGAGCGCCAGTTCATCAAAAAACGCATACAGGAACTGCTGGTACCGCACTTCCACCGGGCAACCTTCGTTCGTTTTGCCCGTGTGATATTCAAATAGCTCAAACCCCTCCGACTGCTGGCCTCTGCCTACACACTGAGTAATGAGCTTCCGTTCCTCGGCCATCCGTAGCGCACACAACCGGTTAAGTGCAGTGAATCCCTGTTCCTGGAGCAGATCGTATACGGCTCCATCAAACGCTTTCCAAACCTTGGCTTCCGGCGACCGAGCGCGTTTGTGCGCCAGTAAATCCCGCAGGAGACGAGCCGTTTCCAGTCCAGGCTCGTCCAGATGGGTTAGAGACTCGAGCGGAGCCACATTTCCGGACACCTGAATCCCGTAATGCGCCAGACGCGCCGCCATATCGCCCCCTGGAGAATTGAAGTCTCCACAGAGTAGTTGCCGACATTTGGCAACAAAACTAGCGAGCCGATTACGAGTGGCGGTATCAAAGGACATAACAGCAAAGACCAGGGTGGGGAGAGCGCGAGACTATGGCGCGGTCGTCAGGGTGATGGGGTTCCCAGCGGCAAGCTGCTCCCGAAGGGCGTTGAGTTGAGCGAGAAGCGCGTCCAGTTCCGCCGCACTCCGCAACAGGGCAGGGACACGGATCGAAGCGGTGGCTAGGGGCACGCTCTCAACACTGGGAGCTGCGACACTCGGAGGAACCGGAGCTGGTGCGGGTGTAGACGGAACCGCCGGGGTGGGAACTGGCACCGGCGCTGGCTTGAGCGCCTTCTGGATCTGTCCCCGGATATTTTGGAGTTCCGCCAGCGACTCATTGGTCAGGCGTTGCGCCTTCTGGATACCCTCAAGCGTTGGTTCGAGGGGTTTGAGACAGCCTTGAATTTTCGGGGTCATCTCTGACTGAATCTCGGGAGGTAGACTCTTAAAATCAGACGACAACTGCAGCCCCTCGATTTGTTCCTGCACGAGCTGTTGTTGCTGAACCACGTACGCCTGCACGTGCCCTCCGATCTGGGCGTTTAACTCGTCGATCTGCACGCCCAGAGCCGGGAGATCATCTGCAAAGGTCCCGGCTTGTATGTGCTGCAGCAACACAGCACTCAGCGAAGGCCAAGCTGCCTGTAACTCAGGCAAGGCCCCTTGGGCGTCGAGAGCCTGTATCTGCTTCTGGATGTTGGCGACATTTCCCAAAAGTTCTGCCGCACCTTTTTCCAAAGCCTTCTTGATTTTCCGCGCCCAGACGAGGTCGTCAAAAATCTCACTGGCCTCGCTCCCAAAGAGAAGGGTGGCCTCGGCTCCGTCGCCCCCTTGGGCCTCGATCAGGCTGCGCTGCAGCCGGTCGAGGCGCTCTGTATCGATTCCGAGCAACCCGAGTTGGCGCGGTAACGGCTGCACCTCACTCTGAAAACATGGGAGATGCGTGTTTGCCTGTTCAGCGATACGCTGCGGCGTCGGCAGCACGGGTTCTCCGGTGAGTTCTGACAATCGTTGGGCCGCTTTTTGCCGTACCGCTGGCGGAATCTCACCGAGGTTCTGCGTCACAGTGATCTTAGCGAAGCTTGTGTTATTCTTGAAGGCTTCGAGAGATTGCTCTCCGACCACGGTCAGCTCCGCCCCATTGCTGCGGACCTTCACCTTCTGAGCGTAAAACAATGCCGCCACCAGATACCGGGTGGTGTCTTTGTTCCAGCCGTAGGGATGCCGGGCAAACTCGTCCAGAAGACGCTTCCCGTCCGGATTCGGATGCCGCTGCAGAAACTCCAGTACACGCACAAGTGCCGGATGTTGTATATCGATCTCGGTACTGGAACCCTGGACTTTGACTACTTTGAGCGGATCACGCTCCGAATTGATTTGGGAGATGTCTTTGGTCCGAAGAAAGTCTTCAGCGACCTGTGCTTTTACGTTTTGAGCAGCCCGTACGTAATCGTGGAAAACAGCAGTCGCCACGTGGGACAGCTTCGAGTTGGCAGCTTTTTCGAGCGAGTCCCCGAGCGCCTCAACTGCCTGAAGTTGCCCCTGGAAAACAAACCAGCCCGCCCGGAGAGTCTCACGCAAAAGCTGCTGCACAATCAGCCGTTTTTCAGAAATCAACTGCTTCTGGCCTTCCAGGTACCGCTGCACTTCCTGATCCGTATGATTCCGGTTCATGCGGCAAATCTCATCCGCCCGGTAAAGCTCGTTCAGAATAGCATCTAGTGAGTTAGGCCGAGCTGCTGCGAGATAGATTTTTTCCTGATTGGAAGACCCAAGAGATTCCGTGCTCAACTGCGTCTTGGCGTCTTCGAGTTGGGATTCCGCTACGAGCCGCAGTACCAAACGAACTTCGCGCTCACTTCCACTCAGATTTGCTTCGCGATGTCCGTCAAAAAGCCAAATACCTGCCTCCACGGTTTTAGTACCGTGCAGGGAGGTTTTGGGCGGCACGCTGAATAGTTCCCCGAGAATCCCATTCTGAGCGGTCTCGCGGTGTGTCGAAGTAACCGGGATATTATTTCTCTCTTTCTCCACCTGAGCCACGAGTTCACTCAGGAAGCTGAGGTGTCCTTCTTTGGAAAAACCGAGTGGGATTTGCGTGTTTTCGAGAAGCTTCTTAATGGAAACTTCGATGTCCTCGCTGAGCGAATCACTTTCAATTCCAGGGTGCAGCAAAGCCGCGATATTGGCCTTTGTGGAAGGGAAGCCATCGATTTGCTGTAACAGCGCAATCACCTTGGCAATTTGCTGCTCGAGGCTGCCTTTGCCGTACATGTTGCCAATCACGTCCACTTGCAGACAGATTTCGCGAGCTGCGGATACGATGTCTTTTTCGAGCACATCGTAAAGATGTGCCGCTGTAACGAGTGTCCCAGTCGGGGCCGACAGAACGGAGGCACCCTGAAGTTGGACATCGAGAAGAATGTCTTCCACACACCGGATGGCAGAACGGAGCCCCACGCCCCCATGCATTTTTGCGAGCGCCGAGATGGTGCGGATGAGCAGTTCAAATTGTTGCGGCAACAGCGGGTAGAAATCCACAAACGCGGCTTCATCCAAGGCTGGATAGCCTTCGCAGCCGGTTAATCGAGTCGCGAGGTTCAGCTTGGCTCCGTGAGCCGCAAATGCCGCATGGAGCTGCTTGGCTCCTTCGACACTCTTCTTGAGCAACCGTTTGTGAGTGATCTCACGGATGTCAGACGCCTTCAGATCGATTTTGATCGGGAAACGATCCTGGAGCCCGAACAGCGGTCCTGTCTTAGGGATGGTCTGCTGGGCAGTTGCAATCAACCACGCCTCGCCTTTCCCTAGTTCGCGGATGTTTTTGGCCAGGCCGTCGAAGTTGTTAATGAGGCTATCGTTATTCCGCAGGAAATGGCCCACTTCATCGATGATAAACATGACTCGGCGGGTTCCTGCCTTTTTCTCGATGAGGGCCAGCATATCAGAGAGGCGCTGCTGCTCATTTTTGGTCGAGATAGCCTGGGTGTTCTGGAAGGCATCAGCGTCTTTCCAGATACCGGGATAGAGGCGATGTGCCGCCTGCGAAGCCACCGGCACGAGGATGACCGAGAAGTCCTTTAGCGCCTCGTACTCCATTCCGCTGATCTCTTGTACAACGGCTTTGAATTCCTCAAATCGTCCCTGGAGTTCTAAAAACAAAGCAAGTTCGCCGAGCTTCCGATCCGCCGGATAACCCGCCCAAGTACAGACCTGATCAAACAGCAGTGTGGAAATTGGCGTGTGATTCGCTCCGGCTGTCCCTTGAGAAGCCAAGTCCAAGAGGAACACCACGACATTGTATTTCTTCGCCAACGTCTTGACCTGTTGTTGCAGGGCACTGTCTTGAAACCGCTGAGTGAAGTGATCGTAAAACGGCACCTCGGCGATTTGGGCCGTCTTGTCAAAACTCAGCCCGAAGTATTTGGCGAAGGAGCTTTTCCCTGACCCGTAAAACCCGGAAAGCCAAGTACAGCAGTCGATGGAACTACTGTCTTCGGATTGGGCGTCTGCAAACTGATTTAACAGCTTTTGATATTCGCTCGTGAGATTGTTGGTCAGGACGTAATCCCGGGCTTCATTGAGCAAAACATCCGCTTCGCGATTACTGAAAGTGATGACCTTTTCTACGCGGCGCTCGAAATTGAGCGAGGGGTCAAAGAGGGATTTAATCGAAGACATAACTCAATAAATGTGGGTGGAGCGGTAATTGCCGTCAGAGCTTTTGATGCCGAGAAAACTGGGATTATCGCCAATTGTGCCCCGGCGACCCGGGTAACAAATCACGGTCGGACAGGCGAATTTCCCCTGAAGGATTTGCTCGAATGCACTGACACGAAACAACGGGTGAATTAACTCTGTGTCGGTGAGGAGCAAGACGCCGTTTTTAAGAGCGGCTACTCGGTCGATTTCCCGCCTCAAGTTCGCGATGATTGGAGCGTTGCTGGTGAGCTGTGCCCCGGAAGGTCGGCCGGCCAGCAGGTTATAAAGAGCGTCATTCCGCTGAGAGTGGGAAAAGTTCCCATGCCCCTCCATTTTGAGCAGAAGCGGGTACATTTTTGCTTCCCGAAAGATTTCCAACACAAGTGCACCGAAGGAGACCACCTGTGGTTCCAGCCCGCTTTCTCGCAACCGCCGCTGGATCACCGGGAGTTGTTTGTGGAATTCGGTCCATTCCTCCGGCTCGAAATGGAAATTCGTGACGTGATCCCCTTGTCTCGCGTTCACGACGGAAATATCGGCGGTCAGATGCCGGATCAACCGGTCAATGCGTTCAGGGAAGGAGGACATGAGCGAGTTCTGTGCGAGTGGTGTATTTCCATTCGATGCGGCAGAGAGAGCCGGTGTCTTGGACGAGGAGATGTCCCCGGTCCTGGAGTCGGTTGAGAAAAAGAGTCACGTCTTCTCGGCGTAGGCCAAAGGCGCTCCATTCGTCACTGCGCGCGACCTCATCATCGGAGAGCCCAAGAAAATGGAGATCGTAAGCGAGGTAAAGAGCCATTCCCTGTTCCAGCGACCAATGCAAAATGGGGCGATTGCCCGCTGGCTTATTGCCCAAAAGTCCAAAATCAGAAGAGATCCCGAGCACGTAGCTACTCACCCGCTTCCGTATGGAGTCGGACCAATTTACGGTGAGCTTTCCGGTGACTAAACCGCGATCGATCAAACGCGGCACGTCTGAGCTGCGAAAACTCCGGGCTCCAGCTCGGACGGCGGGCCAGTATTCTTCCACGAGGAAATCAAAGAAAATGCCGTGCTGGCGCAGCGCGTAGAGGAGAATGAGCTGGGTCTTGAACGCCGAGTTTTGGCTTTGGGTTAAAAGCAGCTTGAGCGTTGGAGCAGCTTCCAAGAACGGTTCCCGGAGGAAACGGGAGGCAAACCCCTCGAGGACGATGTTCCTGAGCCGTCGTTCCGAATCGGTGTTGAGCAGGTTGGCCTGGCGCACCTGTTCAAAAAGAGTACTGGAGGAAACGCCTTCCTGCCAAAGCTCAAAGAGCGTCTGGCAGAACCCGACGATGCCCTGAGCCTGAGCGAGAGCAGTGGAGTAGTGGGGCCTACGCAGCATCGCTAAGAGTAAAATACGGCACACACGACACACCCGCTTCAAAAGCGGCGCGATAGACGCTGGCCAGCCGCCCGAAGTCCTTTGGAGAATTAATATTTAATGTCCCCAGGTTGATCGGACCTTCCTGCGCCGGAGTGATTTGGTAGGTGACGCCCTCCAGCGTATCCCAAGTGAGGGTCTCAAGCAGCGGCTCCAGTTTCCCGGAAGTCTCCAAGTCTACAAGAGTCTGATGCAGGCCCACTTCCAGACCGATCGGCAAACGAAACAGATGGCGCACCCCTTGGGCCCTAGTGCTCGCATCGTGTTTGCTCTGAGCCAGCGCCTGTGCGTGCTTGGACGCGGCATTGATCGAGGTCCGAGGAAAAAGAAACTTAAGGTCATCCTGACCTGCTTTTTGTAACCCCGTAGAATCCCACCAAACCCCCGGCTGTGTTTCCCCCAACTTAAGGATCAGCAGCCGAAGTATCGCTAATCGTTCATTTTTCATGGGTGTCTAGGGGTTTTGCAACACGGGCGTTAGTCTTGTAAGGCCGTTAGCGTTGTATAATGGGTGGTTTCACTTGTCGATTTTAATGCCTAAATTATATAAAATTGAGATACTTAGACAAATTGGAGGGCGATTGTAAACGGAAGGCGATTAGGTGTTGATGTGAAGTATATAACAGATGGGGTGGGACAAATACGGGGGCACCCCAAAATTTGGGGTGAAATTATTTTGGAGTGCGACGCTATCTCGAGGAGAGAGGACTCCGGCTCTTTCTTTGCGCGCCAAACCACCCCGAGTATCCGCCGCGCGCAGGTACTTTCCCGCATGCTCTTCATGCCCGCCTCGCGCACCACGTTCCTGAACTTGGTGGCGGGGAGGTTGGGAAGACGTTTCCCATTTGCTTCCACGTTTAGCTGAACTTGGGGCGGGTTCGTTCTGGGAAAGAAAACAAACCGAAGTGGCACCAGTCCGAACCTTGTCTACGTAACCTGCCAACTAATCCGTCACTCATAGGTTAACCATCGATCCCCTAACGGGTAACCTGTATGTAACCGCTCTAATAGATTCCTTTCCCACCGTGGTGGTTGAATTGAAAATGTAGAGTTTCGGGGAGGCGGGGAGGCAAGTTCGGGCATCTACGAAAAACAGGTACCCACATTGGATCGGCTTGTTGGGATCAGCTCAGTGCATTGCTATTTTTTGAGATTTTTTGGCAAAGATAAAAACTAGCCTCCCTGCCTCCCTATCCAAGCCGGCAACTCCGCGCCACCAGGAGACCTGGCAATCATCCATGTAAATCAAAATCACCCACCGGGCGGAGCATCTGCAAGGTTGAGTTGTGCCTGTATTCGGGGAGGGGCGGGTTGTTGGATTTTGTTATCTAACCACACATCCCCGGATCAGATGTGTCATACTCGGCTTCACGGCTTCTACTCGGAGAAGTTAGCTGCTGTACGCTTCGTGAAAACCAAAGCCTTAAACCAAAACTATCCGTCTTCGAGCACCATCGGTCGGAGCAAAGCGCCGCTGCCTGGGGCAGTGAGCCCGCCATTTGACGCCGCCGCGCAGGAGTCTTTTCCACTTGCCGGCTTGTCGGATGAAATGCCGACGGCTTTTTCAGACGTGGAACTCGCTGATGCGGTGAATTTTTCACTTATTCCTCAGGCAGAGGACGAGCAGAACGTCGACAGTGCAGAACACATTGATCCGAAGGAATTCTTAGCTGGGTTGCCGGGTTCACTGCGCACTTACTTTCGGGACATCAGCCGCATTCCACTGCTCGGAAGGGACGGGGAACTGGAAGTGTGCAAACAGCTCGATGACGCAATGGAGCAGGCGATCGATTGTGTTTTGCGTTCTGGAACGGTAGCCCCGAGGATTCTGGCGCTCACGAAAGACATCCTTTCGGGGAAAAAGCGTGCAGACCTTGTATGTAACATCAAACCCGAAGAGCAGGAGTGGCACCTGAGGCAACTCCTGCAGTGGTCTGTAGAAATGGAACTTTTGGCCGCTTCTTTGTCGGATTCCTCCGCAGCCACAGTGAATGCTCGGTTTGAAAAAACAAAGGCTTCAGAGAGCGGTTCATTCTGCGAGCTACACCAGAGTTTTGTTCAAGTATGCAAACGCCTGCGTTTGCGGAGGGACGTACTGATGGACCTGTGTCCGCTCATAGAAGCTGGGGCGGATGAAGCCAGGTCCTTGTTGTCTGGAAAAAACGACGATAGCGAAGTCGCCCTGCAGCAGTTTTATAGAGAGCACTGGGGTGATCCGACCGCTGCGAGTGAGAATGCCGCAAACCTCAACCGCCTGCTTGCCAGAGCAAACCGGGCCCGTAACAGGTTAGTAGAAGCGAATCTACGTCTCGTTGTTTTCATTGCAAAGAAGTATTCCTTTAGCGAACTTCCTCTCGCAGACCTGATTCAAGAGGGCAGCATCGGGCTTACGCGAGCGGCTGAAAAATTCGATTGTCGCCAAAATTTTCGTTTTGCCACCTATGCGAGCGCGTGGATTCGAGGCGATATGACGAGGGCCGTTGCAAATAAGGCCCGAACTATCCGTGTGCCGGTGCACGTGAGGGAAAAGGTTGTTAGTTTGAGCCGGATTAAGCGGCAGCATTTTGAGGAACTTGGCCGGGAGGCCACCCCTGAGGAGCTATCGGCAGCCACCGCCATGCCTGTCGAGCGTGTCCGAGAAGTTTTAAGTTTGGAAAAAAACACGATCTCGCTTGAGGCATTAGTCGAGGCCCAGCAGGACAGTTCGCTAAGCGAAAGGATTCCCGAGGACGGCGTCGACGATCCCGGTGGCGAAAGTGAACGGGTAAATCTCGTAGAGCATTTTAACGGCATGGTTAGCACGTTGACCGAACGGGAACGCGAGGCTCTCGAATTACGCCGTGGCCTCCGTAGCCGTAAACCTATGACTCTAGCTGAAGTTGGAAAACGTATGGGGATCACAGGAGAACGTGTCCGCCAGCTTGAGTGGGAGGCGCTCCGCAAACTACGGCAACTTACTCCACCTAAAAACGGTTCAGGGCATTAACTGGGGGGCCCTGGTAATCAAAGCTCTTGAAGGGGTAAAGTCGGCTCCGCTCGAACTACTAGGTCAAGACGAACCGCCTTGAGACTGGACGATTTCGGGGGCACGGCTGTGCTGCAAATTGTTGGGGAACAAAAAGCATGCATTTTAATTTACCTTGAGCAGCTCCCAATGTGGTCGTCCGGTGCTTTTGGTTGAGCGCATAACCCGGAGTCCGTATTCCGCCTCAAAAGCTTCACGTTGATCCGCCATACGCCCCAAGTAGGTACCAAGGGTGTTGTTGTGTCGCAACAAATCCTGCATCTGCCGAGCAGCGTATGCACCGGGTTGAGTCAGCGCCTCATATAGTTCTGCCGCAGTTTTTTTTGTAGGATTATCGATCCTCTGGGCTTCCATACCTGCCACGATTGCCTCAGCAACCGCAGCCTCGGGTGCGAGCATTCTTAGCGTGGCCAAAACCTCCGGATGCATGAACGTTTTTACTCCCGATCGGTCATCCGCCAGTGAATCGGGCATCTCCCACTGTTCCAGCCATCCAGCGAAAAATGGTAATTCCGCTGCAATCGTCGCATCAAATGCAGCCCGTTCCTTTTCCGTACGGTTCGCAACAGGTGGCTTGGCCTGATTGCATTTGAGGATATGAATTTTGTCCGCGATATCTGGCTTTATAACGGGAAGAACAGAAAGGTTTTCGGCGGTGTCATTGCACAGAATAATCACTCGGCCCCATGGCATTAGGGTAATCGGCGTCTGATGTTTCGGATGAAACCCAATGGCCCCGCCGTAGCAAAACGACTTCAGATTAGCACCAAACCGCAGCCTGGTTCGGATGTCGGTTGAGTGTTCTCGGTCGTCCACAAGCCATACTTCACCGGAGAGCATCTCGGCATTGAAGCCTTCTGCTTCGGCTGTGAGTGCCTTATACGCGTCCACGATTCTGTTTCCCAATAGTGGTGCAATAATGGATTTTGCAAGCAGGGACTTCATCGAATCCCGCGGCCCAACAATCGCCAAAGCCTGACCGGGTTGAACGCGCCGACCGACGTTTGGATTCGGTGGCTTCATTGCAACATTCAGCGAGCTAACTGATTTTTTTAACGTGGCAAGCAACGTGAGGAACTGTCTCTCGCCCACCTCATCTCCCAAGAACATGCGCCGCATAATTTCGTGAATTATCGGCCATTTTGTTCCAATGGTGGCACCTCCAAATTTCGTACGTAAGAGAGTTGGCGGAGCGGTGCAGTATAATTTCAGCACGCCCTCTTCGTGCAACCCCTTGGAGTAGCCGGGTAATGGCCCGTCGTAGTCGATTGCGCGATCTCTGATGATCTGGTAAACTTTCCCGTTGATTTGGTGCTTATTTGGCCAAGGGAGTCCTAGTACCGCGGATTCTAACTGCATCGCGGCCTTTGCCTTTGCCTCGGAAATTGGTCGACATTCTCCTGTTGGATACTCCTGCAGGAAGTCTTTTTGTTTTTTGCGATAGAAGAACTCCGAGGCGCGCGCAGAAAGGTATTTACCCGCAGTTTCGGCACTGGCTGGAGGCGGGGTCTCAAAAAGTTTTAGCAACTGTGCTGCGCCCCAACCTTCATCGATCGCATCAGCACAATCCCAGCCGACGGCAGCGTTGGGCTTCAATTCCGTAGGGACCAGTGTCTGGCACGGCGCTCCGAGTGCGAGGAGCGCGGTAGAAATGCCATTCATCGCATCAGCCCCGGGCTTGTCATTGTCCGGCCAGAGAATGACCTTTCGCCCTTTAAGTGGCATCCAGTTTGTTCGCTTCCAAGCTTTTGAGCCTCCTGCCCAGGTGAGGACGACAAATTCTTCTGCAAGGATTTTCTGCAGCTTGTCGGCGCAATTCTCTCCTTCAACGACAATTACCACCGAGCTAGGTTTTTTTATAAAACGTTCTACCCCATAAAGAGGCCGATGAAATTCAGAGGCTTTCCATCTCCATCTGAGAACTGAGGTCTTTAGGTGCCGCCATAACGTGAGCGGTCTGATCTGTTTCCCTCCATCTGGAAGATTATACCTGTGAACGATGAACATGAGTTCTCCCTGCTCGTTTCGGTAGGAGTAACTCGCTGTCGGCTTGCCGAGTTTTGCGTGCTGCAATGGGGGTTCCGGCGCGGACTGTGGCACTATCTCTATGTGCCTCCACTCTTCGTCCGAATCCGGCTGCTTTGTGAATGTTTTGGATTTCTGCAGCGGCTTTGAAGTTGATTCCTGAGGCACCTGATGCAGCTTCACGGCGAACCCGATCTGTTGCGCGACCGCCAAGGCGGCTTCGCTCATTGAGCAGTTCTCCTTCGACCTGTAGACGTCGACCAAATCACAAAAACCAGGTTCGCCGGAAGCAAAGTCAGCCCCTTTTCCTGTGCTTAGGTTAATGCTCAGGGAGGAGCCTGGTTCCCCCTGGATGCTGCCTACACAATACTCTCCGCCTTGGACTGTTCCTTGGGGAAACCATTGAGCAAGCAATTCTCCAGAGTGCTCCAGCGCCGCGTTGGCGATATCTCGGATGATGCCGGGGGGCAGTTTTTGGTGGGAGGAGCTCATAGCGCCGAGCCTCCCTTCACGAGCGCCGCCGCTTCCACACTTTCAATATCCCCTAGTTTATAGCGGACAAGACGACCAAGGACGATAGGGCGGAGTACCCCGGCTTTTTCTCGCCGCTTTAAGGTCTCCACCGAACATCCCCATCTTTCTGAAAGGTTCTTTCTTGATAATAGGATCTTTGTATCTTGGTAATGTGCTTTCATGGTCGATGTTTTGTTGAAAACACCGGTCTTGAGCCGGCGTATACATCCATGAATGCAAATGACCCGTGAGAGTTTTTTCGGGCGGTAAACTCAACAAACCGGCACCTTTTGGTGTCGTGAAGCGAACAAACCGGCGCGAATTGCTGTCGTAAGCGCGACAAACCGGCAGCCGTTAAGTCAAGGGGCCACGGTTTGCTTTTTTGACTTTCTTGCTTCTTCCTTTTGAATCCGCATCGCCAGAAGTGATCCCTCTTGGTTTTTGTTTAATTCTGAAAGCCGAGCGCCTCTTTTAGCGACCGCGTTCTTAGCCTTCACGCTGCTCTTGTCCCGTTCGCGCCACTCGGGAAAGGAACGCCAAAGAGAAATATAGTCTACCGCTCGGAACCCATCCGCTGTTAGACGGTCCAGCATATCTTGGACCTCCTCTTCCTGGGCTGTTTCCCTCTCGAGCCAAATCCTTGGATTCTCGAATAAGAATTTTCTGAGGATATTCGGTCGATCCACAGCCTCGATATTTCTTCCCATTAGCTTTGAGAGGCCCTCGTCGAATGGAACAATATAGCCATCGGTGTGAATCTCCGGAAAAGCATTTCTCAGCTCCTCGAGCCGCCAGATTGATGTGGGGTATTTTTCTGGAAAATTGGCGTTATCTGCCAATATGTGGTTAGTACCGACGCCCTGCGAAATTCCCAACCTAGCGATGAGAACCATTTCGAGAATTTTGTAGGCCGCTTCAGCTGACCTACGAGGGTCCTCCTTACAGCTATTGATCAAAATTGCCGCAATCTTTGCGACGTCCACGACAGGGACGGCGAGCAGACTTTCGACTATTTCGGCAGAGGAACTGGCGCACTTGAGCGAGGCCACCGCTGGGAGGACGGCCGTTTTCCTCTGGTTTTTTTTAGTTGGTCTGGATGTTTGGCTCTTAATATTTTTCGGGCTCATAGTGGAGGGGTGAGGCTCTCATTGATCACACGAGGCCACGTGGATGTCAGCTGCGAAGGTTGTACGCCCGCGATTGAGAGTGGGCATGGGGGCATCGCGCCACGAGGAAAGCCTTTGAAACCCCTCCAACTCCCAAGCAAAAGAGCCTTTGTTGCTCTGCAAAACTCCCAAGCAACTCCCAAACACGTTTTTTATTTTCGAGGGATGCCGTGTTGTCTTTCGTCTGCAACCTCCAGTTTAAGAGCCACTTAAAACTGGAGCCAGTGCCGGGAATTGAACCCGGGACCTACTGATTACGAATCAGTTGCTCTACCCCTGAGCTACACTGGCAAGGTCTTGGAGGGAGCGCGAAAGTGATCCCGACCAACCTCTAACTCAACGCTGTTCATCGAAAAACTCAAGAGAGATTTTGGCCCCAGTCTCGCGAACGCGCCAATGGCCCCAATGCAACCATGTCCCTTCCCGACTCCGATTCTGGAGTGTGGGCGCATTG